>Ga0207426_1000143_pt1 | contig 192948 bp, 170 predicted proteins | sample AraplaMF_Cvi_mMS_FD_184265 | JGI IMG/M metagenome (GOLD analysis project Ga0207426, IMG submission 184265) | Arabidopsis root microbial communities from the University of North Carolina, USA - plate scrape MF_Cvi_mMS (SPAdes) (version 2) | ecosystem: Host-associated > Plants > Roots >...
CGCGTCGCGTCCAATTGAGAACATTCTCTTAAGACGCGTGATTCGAGCGCCGCCAATGTGGCGGGTTGCATGGCAGTGTGGGGTCCGGGGTTATGGGGTCGTCGGACGGATTTGAGTCCAAGAAGCTTGGAGTTCCAGGACAGGGCACTGCGCCAGGGCGGTTGACGCCGGGCGAGCATGGCGTCGGCCGCGACACAGCGCTCAGTCCCTTCACCGGGTTGGGAGAGGCGAGCGCCAACCTCGTCGAGGTGACCGGCGTCATCAAATGGTTCGATGCATCCAAAGGTTACGGCTTCATCGTTCCGGACAATGGCTGGCCCGACGTGCTCCTGCACGTTACCGTGCTTAGGCGCGACGGCTTCCAGACCGCGTATGAGGGCGCGCGCATCGTCGTCGAGTGCATCCAGCGCGCGAAGGGCTACCAGGCCTTCCGCGTCGTCTCGATGGACGAGTCGACCGCGATCCATCCGGCGCAGATGCTGCCGCCGCGCACCCATGTCACGGTCACGGCGACCAGCGGACTGGAGCGGGCCCAGGTCAAATGGTTCAACCGGCTGCGCGGCTTCGGCTTCCTGACCTGCGGCGAGGGTACGCCCGACATCTTCGTGCACATGGAGACGCTGCGCCGCTTCGGCATGACCGAGCTGCGGCCCGGCCAATATGTGCTGGTCCGCTTCGGGCCCGGTTCCAAGGGCATGATGGCGGCCGAGATTCATCCCGAGACCGGGTCGCCTGGCCTGCAGTCGCACTAGCCAGCAACCAATTCCCGCAATCGTGAGCAGAGGCGCGCCGGTCGACCGGGGCGCCTCTGGCTTTTCCGGCGGTCGCCGCGTAGGACTGTTCCATTCCCACGCCTCGAGTGCCATTCCCCATGCGTTTTGCCTTGAAGTCTGATCGCAAGCCCTTTCGGTTCCTTGCCGGGAGTTGGCTCGCCGCCATCCTCGTCATCGTTGGCCTCGCCGTCGCGAGCGCGCCGGCGGGCGCCGCCAGCTTCCAGCCGCTCGAGATCGTCACCAAGAACGGCGTGCAGGTGTTCTCGGTGGAGATGGCAACGACCGAGCAGGAGAAGCAGACCGGCCTGATGTATCGCAAGGAGCTGGCGGACGGCAAAGGCATGCTGTTCGACTTCAATCCCGAGCAGGAAATCTCGATGTGGATGAAGAACACCTATGTCTCGCTCGACATGATCTTCATCCGCGCCGACGGCCGCATCCTGCGGATTGCGGAAAACACCGAGCCGCTGTCGACCAAGATCATCTCGTCCGGCGGACCGGCGCGAGCCGTGCTGGAGGTGGTGGCGGGCACAGCGCAGAAATACGGCATCCGCCCCGGCGACCGCGTCGGCCACCCTCTGTTCGGCAGCAAATAGCACCGCTGGCGGGGACCACCGGCAGCCTTGCTGGCGCCGGTTTGTAAGCTTGCTGGCGCCTTTGGAAGCGTGTATCGACGGGGCTCGCCGGACATTCGGGGTATAGCGCAGCCTGGTAGCGCGGCAGTTTTGGGTACTGCAGGTCGTTGGTTCGAATCCAGCTGCCCCGACCAGTCCCGACGTTGAATCTTCTAAGCTTTTTCGCTGTGATTCTGACGCCATTCTGACACGCGGCTCTTACGCTATTCCGTCCTCATCGCCGTGCGGCTCCGTTCGCAATTTCCGCGTAATGTTGCCTGTATGCAACCTCTGCGAAAGCTCGCCGTGCTAACACCTGCGTGTGGGCAATGGGGAATGTCGCGGGATGACGAAGGCTTTCACCGGGGCGGCGCTCGCCGTTCTCGTCGCCACCACGGCATCCGCGGCTGACCTCGCGCTCAAGGCGCCCGCGGCGGCGCCAATCAAATTCAGCTGGACCGGCTGCTATCTCGGCGGTCATCTCGGCGCGGTCGTGAGCGACGACCGTACCATCAGCAATTTGGGTGCGACGGTTGACTTCAGTTCGACCGGCTTCGTCGGCGGCGGACAGATAGGCTGCAATTACCAGTTTGCGTCCAACTGGGTTGTCGGCGCGGAAGGCAGGGCCGCCTGGTCCAGTCTCACGAACAGCCATGCTGCCTCGGTCAGATTCCCGGCGCTCGGCCTCGTCGTGCCATCGCAGTTCAGTCTCAGGAATGATCTTCTCGCCACGGCCACCGCGCGGCTTGGCTATGTCTATGGCGAACGCTGGCTGGTCTATGTGCGCGGCGGCGCCGCCTGGACGCGCGAGACGATCGACGACGCCTTTATCGGTCCCGTCGTCGGCGTCCGGACCGATCCGAGCGCAACGGTCACGCGAACCGGCTGGACCACAGGTGCCGGCGTCGAATGGGCATTCGCCCGGCATTGGTCGGCCAATGTCGAATACAATTACCACGACTTCGGCACCGAGGGCCCGATCCTGCTGACTAGTCCCGTCAACAGCGTGTCCGTCAACCAGCTCAAGGATACGATTCACGCCGCGACCGCCGGCGTGAACTATCATTTCTGACCTGAGGGGGTGATCGCGACGGCTGCGGCCGGCGGTTCAGAACAGCAGCCAGTCGGCGAGGCGCCAGGCGATCCAGGCGAGGGCGCAGATCCAGCCAAGCATGGCGATGGCGGCAAAGCCGAGGCCGCAGAGTGCGAACAACGAGTTTTTGGCTTCAGGCGCGCTCTCAAGTTTCTCGGTCGTGTCGATCTGGCTCACAGCATCCCCTTGCCTTGCGGCCTGCTCTTGATTGGTCTCTGCTCGGTCGAAGAAATTCACCGGCCGCGCTCCAGCTCACACGGACGTGAGACGAGATGACTGGTCATCCGCAACGGGCGCGCCGACTGCGACGCTCGCGGGGGCCAGGAGAAGGAAAAAGCGGAGGGAAAAAGGAGGGGGACAAATCGGTGGGAAAAAGCAGCAACGCGCGGTGCCGTGTTTGGTTGCTGCGGTCGGGTGCGGAAAATGACTGCCACGCCGATTTTTTCACGCTCCTCGCGCCTGCTTCGCCCGACCGCCGCGTTGAAGGAGACGATCGGGCACGCAACCCCGTCGCGCCCGGGACATCTTCAAGCGAGGTTTTCATGTCGATCAGTGCGATTGCATCAACCAGTGCCGCCATGACGACATCCGCATCGACCGCAACGGCGTCGTCGTCCGCGGCATCCTCGACGTCGGCGGCTTCGTCGACATCGGCGTCGTCATCGACATCGGCGGCGTCGTCTTCGCAGTCGGCGGGCGGAAGCTCGGGATCGGGAGGCGGCGGGTCGGCCAAGACCATCGTCAGCGAGGTCTCCATCACCATCGACGGCGTCACCACGACGACGATCACCTATTCCGACGGCACGACCGAGGTCGAGACCTCCGCGAGCTCACAAGGTGGTCAAGGTAGTCAGGCGGGGCAGACCTACAACGCGCAAGGCGCGCTCGGCAGCGGTGCCCAGAACGCATCCGGCAGCGCGTCCAGTGCCGCCGCCACCGTCTAGCCGCGCTGCACGTAGCGCAGAATTACCTGGGATTCATCGAACCCTTTGGCTGTCGCCACAGACATAAGGGGGTTGGGGATTTCAGCGCCCAATGCCTAAACGGACGCCGCCAAGCGAAGATACTCCGCTTGCGCGGCGTTGCGCTTTTTCAGGCCGGGCGCAATCAGCTCGATGCGTGCCAGCCGGGCGGAAACGGCACGAACGGCCAGACCATCTGATTGTCATTGGCGGGCCTCGGCGGCTCCTGGACCGATGTCAGGAGCAGCGGGGCAGGCGGCGTCGAACGCACCGCCAGGCGCAGACATACACACTGCAAGTTCATTGCGATCGCCCCAGCCGAGAAAGTCATTCTTCAAAATCAATGTCAGTCAAAATCGCCACGCGTCCAAAACGGCGCGCTCGTTCTCAAATTGCGCATCCATTCTAGAAAAGCCGGCGGCGGGTTTCAACCGGTCTCGCCGGCCGTTCGTAGCGGGTAAGGTTGACCGGTTAGGTTAAGGGCGAGCGGTTGTTGCGGCCGCTTCTGCCGGCGTGGTCAAATCGGCCCTGGCCCGCGACGGCTGCCTGAAATCCATGCTCACACAAGATCACAGTTCGTTGCGGCGCGCGTATTAGTCGAGTTCTGCGCCATGTCTTTCGATCGCAACTTCAAAATCGTCAGTTCGCAAGCGAGTTGGACCGAAATCTGGCACCTCTGGACGGTGATCGTGCCGCGGCGCTCGATCAACGGGCAGCTGGTTTACGGCAAGGTCTGGCGGCGCCACGACGGCCGCGACTGGATCTACAAGAAATTCACCGAGTTCGACGGCGAGGAGGCGGCGTAGCCGCCACCTCTCTCAGGGGTCTTCCCTCAGGCGGCCTTGCTCAGGCGGCCTCTCTCAGGCGGCCTTGGCCGCGGCTGCCGGCTTGGGCGGCGGCGGCTTCAGCGGCTTGTCCTGCTTCTTCGACCACGAGATGTAATAGGCCACCGTGGTCATGATCGCGATGCCGGCGATGCTGACGAAGAGCTGCGCGAACAGCGAGCCCGAGCTCATCGACAGCTCGAAATGGCCGACGAAGGACAGGAATACGCCGACGCAGAACACCGCGAGCGATTGCTGGCCGCAGACGATCAGCGGATCGAACACCTTCCACTCCAGCCCCGGCCAGTCCTTCGGCACGAAGCGGATCACCAGCACCACGATCACCACGAAGTGGAGGAAGCGGTAGGGCGCAAGGTTGGTCTTGTCGTTCGGATTGAAGGCCGAGAACAGCCATTCGGGGAACATGCCGCCGAAGGTGGGGAAACGGCCGGCCATGGTCATGACGAGCGCGAAGGCGAGATAGGCAAGGCAGAGCCACAGCGTAATCGGCGAGTTGATCAGCGTCATCGAGCGCCGCGCGCCGCCCATCGCGCACCAGGCGCCGAACACGAACAGCACCTGCCAGGCATACGGGTTGAAGTACCACTGGCCGGCCGGATAGGCGGTCAGGTTCAGGCCGTAATGGCGCGCGGCGAGCCACAGCACGATCGACAGCACCATGGTCAGGTCCGGCTTGCGCAGCATGAACCACAGCACCGGCGGGAACAGGCCCATCAGCACGATATAGAGCGGCAGCACGTCGAGATTGAGCGGCTTGAAGCGCAGGAACAGGCCCTGGCGCAGCGTCTCGGTGGCGTTGTCGACGAGGCCGGCGACGTTGAACTCGTTGATCATCTCGGAATCGCCGAAGCGCAGCGCCAGATAGCTGATCGAGGCGATGTAGATCACGAACAGGATGATGTGGGCGACATAGAGCTGCCAGACCCGCTTGGTCAGCCGGGTGGCGCCGACGATGAAGCCGCGCTCCAGCATCATCCGCGCATAGACGAAGGAGGCGGTATAACCGGAGATGAAGACGAACAGGTCGGCCGCGTCGGAAAAGCCGTAATTGCGCGTGGTGATCCAATTCACCACGTTGTCGGGGATGTGGTCGAGGAAGATCGCCCAGTTGGCGACACCGCGAAACAGGTCGAGCCTGAGGTCGCGGCCCTTTTCGGGCAGCGTGGCGTTGATGTTCAGGAAGGCCATGCGACGGGAGCTCTCGGAAGGGACGGATACGCTGATGTCGGCGAGGCATTAGCCCCGGGCGGGACCCCGGGGCGGGAGGCGGGTACGCAATTGTCACGGTGCAGCATAATGACTATACCGTCGCAGAGGCTACCGGAGGGCCGGAATCACCAATCAGTTCCCGATCGGTGTCTCTATACTATCCCTGAGGTTTGCAACAACTGCCACCCTGACGCATCGAAATTGAACGATAAAGACGCAAAACGAGGCCCGGACCACCCATGACCGCACGCATTTTCAAGCCCGCCAAGAACGCGATGCAATCCGGCCGGTCCAAGACGAAGGAATGGCAGCTGGACTACGAGCCGGAGCAGCCGCGGTCGGTGGAGCCGCTGATGGGCTGGACCTCGTCGGGCGACATGAAGCAGCAGATCACCCTTCGCTTCGACAGCAAGGACGAGGCGGTCGCCTATTGCGAGCGCAAGGGCATCGCCTACCAAGTCATCGAGCCCCAGGACTCGATCCGCCGCCCCGTCGCCTACGCCGACAATTTCTCGTTCCGCCGCGGCGAGCCCTGGACGCATTGACCGCTCGCATCCACGCACGCCGAATTCGTCATGCCCGGGCTTGTCCCGGGCATCCACGTTTTTGGGGCCGCGAAAGCTCGGCCTGCATGGTTCGAGACGCCCGCTTTGCGGGCTCCTCACCATGAGGATCTGATCCTGCCGCGAAACGTGACCTCATCCTGAGGGCCCGCCGCAGGCGGGCGTCTCAAAGGATGGGCCTCGGGCGAGATGTCGGCGGCGTTTTTCTGATCCTCGGGAAGCCAAGGTGGTTGGCACCCCTTCCGCCGCGTGCTTCGCTGGCCGCGTGACGGGACCATGACGAGGGCAGGGGATGGCGGGGCGTGACCGGCTCGACGGCGTCGATCTGAAGATACTTGCAGAGCTCCAAGAGGACGGGCGGGTTCGCAACAACGAGCTGGCGCTGCGCGTCGGCGTGTCCGCGCCGAACTGCCTGCGGCGGCTGAAGTCGCTGTTCAGCCGCGGCGTGATCCGGGCGGTCCGCGCCGTCATCGACGAGCGGCGGCTCGGCTATGAGGTGGTGTCGTTCGTCTCGATCCAGCTCGGCAGCCAGGCCCAACCGGTGCTGGAGGCGTTCGAGAACTCGATCGCCGCGATCCCGCGCATCCAGCAGTGCTGGCGGATCTCGGGCGACACCGACTACCTCCTCAAATGCGTCGCGCCGAGCGTCGAGAGCATGCGCCAGCAGCTGTTGCATTTCGCGGCCATGCCGAACGTGAAGAACGTCCGCAGCTTCCCGGTGCTGGGCGTTGCCAAGGACGTGCCGCTGCCGTTGCAGGAGGTGGCGGCGCTGCCGGCGGGCTAGCCGGGCACGGCGTCTTGCGCGTGGTGCGAATCGGGAATTTCACCAAAGCCGAATTATAATGCTTAGTAACTCACCTAATTTTGACATGTGATTGGGGAAGTCCTGCAATGCGCTGAACCGTGATTGTCGGTTCCTGGCGGCGGCCTACATCCGGGGTGTGAACCCTCGCGCCTGCGTCGCATGCCGAGGACTCTTTTGTGGGACCCTGAGCCAGGAAAAGACAACATGACCTCGACCTCGAAGACGTTCGTCGCCTCCGCCGCGACGCTGTTCGCCTCCGCGTTTCTCATGATGACCGCGCCGGCCGCGAAGGCCGACGACTACTGCATCACCAACGGCGCCCAGGCCGCGCATGGCTGCGGCTATCCGACCATGGAAGCCTGCCGTCAGGCCGCCGGCGGCATTGGCGGCTCGTGCTCGCAGGCCGGCGGCGCGAAGACCAGCAACGACGCGCTGGCGTTCCAGCCGAAGCAGGCGAAGCAGCCCAAGGCTCGCTCGGGTGCGCAGAACTAAACGTCGTAACTGATACCTCCTCCGGGACATTGCGGCCTCCGAGAGCGATCTCGGGGGCCGTCAATTTATGCTCGGCGCCTTACCTGTACCGGCCGCGAAACTCGCGCGGGGAGGCGCCGGTCCAGGTCCGGAAGGCGCGCGAAAAACTCTTCTCGTTGCGGAAGCCGGCGATCTCCGCGATGCGCTTGATCGGCACCCGTCCGCGCATCAGCTCCTGCTTTGCCAGCTCGAACTTTGCTTCTTCCTTGAGATCGCGCAGCGAGGTGGCCTCCTCGCGCAGGCGGCGATGCATGGTGCGAGTGGAGAGCGCAAGCTCGCTTGCGACGTCCTCGGCGCCGAGCACCCGTCCGCGCGCATTGCGCAGCACGCGGCGGACCCGCTCGACCAGCAGGCGGTCGCGCCGATAGGGCAGCACGGTCAGCCTGAGCGCGCCCTTCAGCATGTTGTCGAGATCGGCGGCGCTGCGCGTCAGCGGCAGCGAGAGATAGTGCTTGTCGAAGACGATGGCCGCACGGGCCGCATCGAAGCGGATGGTGCGTGAGAAGATGGTCGGATAGACCGAGACGTGGCCGGGCTCCGGAAAAGGAAATTCGGCGGCGCGCAGCGCAATCCTGGAATCCACCGCCCAGCAGGAGAAGCCGAGCACGTAGCGGAGCAGGGTGACCAGGCAGAACTCGCGGAAGGCGCCGAGGTCGCGCATCTCGCGAATGGTCACTGTCGCGGTCTCCTCGCCGACGGCGAGGTCGAGCAGCACGTCCTCGGTGAGCAGGCGGTGATGCCGGCACCAGCGCTTGAGCGCCACCTCCAGCGTCGGTGCTGTGATCGAGGCGCGGCACAGCATGCCATAGGTGCCCCATGGCAGCCGGCGCGAGAACCAGCCCAGCGCCTCGTCGTCGAGCTCGCGCATGGCATGGCCGGCGAGGGCCTCGAACTGGGCCGCGGTGACCCGCCCGTCCGGGGAATTGACGAGGTCCGGCGCCACCTGGCCCCGGCTGAGGGCCTCGGCCGGATCGCGGCCATAGCGCGCATAGGCGGCCAGCACGCCGCGGACGAAGGCGGCGGGGGTCACGGCGCGGCGCGGAACTGCGGTGGCGACTTGAAAAGGCATCGAAAATCCCTCCGGAAAATCCTCGCCAAGTTTGGCGGAAAATGCAACCTTTTCGACCGCAAGAGGGCCCGGTCCCCGCTAGGTTCGGTCTCAAATTACGGAGGAATCGCCTTGAACATCCCGAGCATCGATTTCGATCTGGGTGAAGACATCGGCATGCTGCGCGACACGCTCCGCGCCTTCGTGGAGGCGGAGATCACTCCGCGCGCTGCCGAGATCGAGAAAGCCAATCTGTTTCCGGCAGACCTGTGGAAGCGCTTCGGCGACCTCGGCCTGCTCGGCATGACCGCGCCGGAGCAATATGGCGGCTCCAACATGGGCTATCTCGCCCATGTCGTCGCCATGGAGGAGATTTCGCGCGGCTCGGCGGCCGTGGGGCTGTCCTACGGCGCCCATTCCAACCTCTGCGTCAACCAGATCCGCCGCAATGGCAACGACGCCCAGCGGCAGCGCTATCTGCCCAAGCTGATCTCCGGCGAGTATGTCGGCGCGCTCGCGATGTCCGAGCCGGGCGCCGGCTCGGACGTGGTCTCGATGAAGCTGCGCGCCGACAAGCGCGGCGACCGCTACGTGCTCAACGGCTCGAAGATGTGGATCACCAATGGCGGCGATGCCGACGTGCTGGTGGTCTACGCCAAGACCGATCCGGAGGCCGGCCCGCGCGGCATGACCGCCTTCCTGATCGAGAAGGGTTTTAAGGGCTTCACCCACGGCCAGCATCTCGACAAGCTCGGCATGCGCGGCTCCAACACCTATCCGCTGTTCTTCGACGAGTGCGAGGTGCCGGAGGAGAACGTGATGGGCAAGGTAGGCGAGGGCGTCAAAGTGCTGATGTCCGGCCTCGACTACGAGCGCGCGGTGCTCTCGGGTGGCCCGCTCGGCATCATGGCGGCCTGCATGGACGCTGTCGTGCCCTACATGCACGAGCGCAAACAGTTCGGCCAGCCGATCGGCGACTTCCAGCTGATGCAGGGCAAGCTCGCCGACATGTATGCGACCTGGCAGGCCACGCGGGCCTACGTCTATGCGGTCGGCCGCGCCTGCGACCGCGCCGATCATGCCCGCAGCTTGCGCAAGGACGCCGCTGCCGCGATCCTCTATTCTGCGGAGAAGGCGACCTGGATGGCGGGCGAGGCGATCCAGGCGCTGGGCGGCGTCGGCTACACCTCCGAATTTCCCGTCGGGCGCCTCTGGCGCGACGCAAAGCTCTACGAGATCGGTGCCGGTACATCCGAGGTTCGCCGCATGCTGATCGGCCGCGAGCTGATGGCGGAGACCGCGTAAGCTCCGCCCAATTGGAATTGCCGCGGAACTGGTCCAACCTGTCCGCGGCCCCTCAGACATCACCAGCCACGCGGGACCTGCATGCCGCTCCATTCCAGCATCGATCCGTCCTCATCCGACTTCGCACGCAACGCCGAGGCCATGCGCGGCCTGGTCGCGGATTTGCGCGAAAAGCTCGCCCAGGTCGCCGGCGGCGGCGGCGAGGCCTCGCGCAACCGCCACACGTCGCGCGGCAAGATGCTGGCACGCGAGCGCGTCGACCTCCTGGTCGATCCCGGCACCTCGTTCCTCGAGCTGTCGCCGCTGGCGGCCTACGGCCTCTATGGCGGCGACGTGCATTCGGCGAGCGTGGTCACCGGCGTCGGGCGCATCGCGGGCCGTGAATGCGTCATCGTCGCCAACGACGCCACCATCAAGGGCGGCACCTATTACCCGATGACCGTGAAGAAGCATTTGCGCGCGCAGGACATCGCGCGGCAGAACAATCTGCCCTGCGTCTACATGGTCGATTCCGGCGGCGCCTTCCTGCCGCTGCAGGACGAGATCTTTCCGGACGAGCGGCATTTCGGCCGCATCTTCTACAACCAGGCGCAGATGTCGTCGCAGGGCATCCCGCAGATCGCGATCGTGATGGGCTCCTGCACCGCCGGCGGCGCCTATGTCCCCGCGATGTCGGACGAAAGCATCATCGTGCGCAACCAGGGCACCATCTTCCTCGGCGGCCCGCCGCTGGTGAAGGCCGCGACCGGCGAGGTCGTGAGCGCGGAAGAGCTCGGCGGCGCCGATGTGCATTCGCGGCAGTCGGGCGTCACCGATCACTATGCCCAGAACGATGCCCATGCGATCGGAATTGCCCGCCGCATCGTCGGCACGCTGAAGCCGTCGGTGCGGCCGAACCTCAACATGCATTCCCCGCGCGATCCGCTCTTTGCGGCGGAGGAGATTTATGGCGTGGTGCCCGTGGACGGGCGCAAGCCGTTCGACGTGCGCGACATCATCGCCCGCGTCGTCGACGGCTCGGAATTCGACGAGTTCAAGAAACTCTACGGCACGACGCTGGTGTGCGGCTTCGCCCATATCTGGGGCTATCCGGTCGGCATCATCGCCAACAACGGCATCCTGTTCAGCGAAAGCTCGCTGAAGGGCGCGCATTTCATCGAGCTGTGCTGCCAGCGCGGCATTCCGCTCGTTTTCCTGCAGAACATCACCGGCTTCATGGTCGGCAAGAAGTACGAGGCCGGCGGCATCGCACGCGACGGCGCCAAGCTGGTGACCGCGGTCGCGACCGCCTCGGTGCCGAAATTCACCGTCGTGATCGGCGGCTCCTACGGCGCCGGCAATTACGGCATGTGCGGGCGCGCCTATTCGCCGCGCTTCCTCTGGATGTGGCCGAATGCGCGCATCTCGGTGATGGGCGGCGAGCAGGCCTCGATGGTGCTGAGCCAGGTCCGGCGCGACAATATCGAGGCCAAGGGCGATAGCTGGTCGAAGGAAGCGGAAGACAAATTCCGCGAGCCGATCCGCGCGCAATATGAAAGCCAGGGCCATCCCTATTACGCGACCGCGCGCCTGTGGGACGACGGCGTGATCGACCCGGCCGACACCCGCCTCGTGCTCGGCCTCGGCCTCTCGGCGGCGTCGAATGCGCCGATCGAGCCCACCAAGTTCGGCCTGTTCAGGATGTGATGCGATGGACCGCTCAAAGCTCTACCGCCGTTTTCGCACGCTCCTGATCGCCAACCGCGGCGAGATCGCCTGCCGCGTCATCCGCACTGCACGGGCCATGGGCCTGCGCACCGTCGCGGTCTATTCCGAGGCCGACCGCGACGCGATGCATGTCGCGCTCGCCGATGAAGCCGTGCTGCTCGGCCCGGCTCGGGCCCGCGACAGCTATCTCAATGTCGAGCGGCTGATCGAGGCTGCGCGCAAGACCGGCGCCGAGGCCGTGCATCCCGGCTACGGCTTCCTGTCGGAGAACGCCGAGTTCGCGCACGCCTGCCTCGATGCGGGTCTGGTCTTCGTCGGCCCGACCGCCGGGATGATGAATGCGATGGGCTCGAAATCCGGCTCGAAGGCGCTGATGGAGAAGGCCGGCGTGCCGCTGGTCCCCGGCTATCACGGCGATGCGCAGGACGATGCAACACTGGCGAAGGCGGCCGAGAAGGTCGGCTTCCCTGTTCTCGTCAAGGCCTCCGCCGGCGGCGGCGGCCGCGGCATGCGCATCGTGCGTTCGGCCGCCGAGCTTGGCCCTGCGATCGTCAGCGCCAAGCGCGAGGCCAAGGCTGCGTTCGGCGACGACCGCATGCTGATCGAAAAATATGTCGACAATCCCAGGCATATCGAGGTGCAGATCATCGGCGACAGCCAGGGCAATCTGCTGTCGCTGTTCGAGCGCGAATGCACGCTGCAGCGCCGGCACCAGAAGGTGATCGAGGAAGCGCCGTCGCCGACGCTCAACGCGGCCCAGCGCGAGACGGTCTGCGCCGCCGCGCGTAAGGCAGCGGGGGCGGTCAACTATGTCGGCGCCGGCACCATCGAGTTCGTCTCCGACGGCAAGGACGTGTTCTTCATCGAGATGAACACGCGCCTGCAGGTCGAGCATCCCGTGACCGAGCTGATCACGGGCATCGACCTCGTCGAATGGCAGCTCCGCGTCGCCTTCGGCGAGGCGCTGCCCCTGAAGCAGGACGAGATCAAGCTCAACGGCCACGCGGTCGAGGCGCGGGTCTATGCGGAGAACCCGACCAAGAACTTCATGCCCTCGGTCGGCAAGATCTCGACCTGGCGGCTGCCGGCCGAGACCGGGGGCTTGCGCATCGACGCCGGCTATCGCGAAGGCGACAGCGTCTCGCCGTACTATGATGCGATGCTGGCAAAAATGATCGCATGGGCGCCGACGCGCGATGTCGCGATCGACCGGCTGAACCGCGGGCTGGAAGAGTCCGACGTTCGCGGCATCGTCACCAACATCCCGTTCCTCTCCGCGCTGATCACGCACCCGAAGGTGCGGACCAATGCGATCGACACCGGCTTCATCGAGCGCGAGCTGACGGTCCTGACCTCGGCTTCCCCCGCGCCTGGCGAGCTCGAGCTCTGCGCCGCGGTGGCGGCGTTCGTCAACGAGGAGCGGCAGGCCGCGCAAGGGCAAGCGAATTCACCGTGGCAGACCTTTGGCTGGCAGCCGGTCGGCCGGCGCCAGCGCAATTTTTCCTTCCGTGTCGGACATGGGCCCGAGCAGAAGATCTCTCTGAACTACGGCAGCGGGCCGTCGACGCTGGTGATCGGCGAGCGCGAGCTGGCGTTCACGATCGCGGCGAAGGATGGCGGGTTCGACCTGACGCTCGACGGCGTCAAATCGTCCGTCGCGGCCGTGATCGGCGGCCATGAGCTGTATTTGCGGACGCGCAACGGCCGCTTCGACCTGCACTGGGTGGATCAGTTCGGCGGCGAGACCGAGGAGCAGACTGGCGAGGACAAGATCGCGGCACCGCTGCCGGGCACCGTCGTCGCCGTGCTGGCAGAGGAAGGGGCCAAGCTCGACAAGGGTGCGCCGATCCTCACCCTCGAAGTGATGAAGATGGAGCAGACGCTGCGCGCGCCCTATGCCGGCGTGCTGAAGTCGATCAAATGCAAGGTCGGCGACATCGTCCAGGAAGGCATCGAGCTCGCCGTGGTCGAGGCCTCGGGAGAGTGACATGGGTGATCCCGTCCGCATCATCGAGATGGGGCCGCGCGACGGCCTCCAGAATGAGAAGACGCCTGTCAGCGTCGAGGCCCGGATCGCCTTCATCGAGGCGCTGGTGGCGGCCGGCCTCGATACGGTCGAGGTCGGCGCCTTCGTCTCGCCCAAGGCGATCCCGCAAATGGCGAGCTCGGATGCCGTGCTGCGGGGCGTCGCTCATGTGAAGGACGCCGAATTCCACGTCCTGGTGCCCAACGAGAAGGGCTATGACGCTGCACGCGCCGCCGGTGCGAAGGTCGTCTCCGTGTTCGCTGCGGCCTCGGAGGGCTTTTCGCGCGCCAACATCAACTGCACGGTCGCGGAGTCCATCGAGCGATTCAAACCGGTGCTGGCGCGGGCCAAGGCGGATGGCGTGCCGGTGCGCGGCTATATCTCCTGCGTGCTCGGCTGTCCGTTCGACGGTGAGATCAAGCCCAAGGCGGTCGCGGATCTCGCCAATACGCTGTGGGATCTCGGCTGCTACGAGATCTCGCTCGGCGACACCATCGGTGTCGGTACGCCCAGCAAAGCCAAGGACATGCTGCGCGCGGTCAGCGCCAACATCCCGCCGGCAAAGCTTGCGATGCATTTCCACGACACCTACGGGCAGGCGCTCGCCAATCTCTATGCCGGCCTGGAGGAGGGCGTCCGCGTCATCGACGCCGCCGCCGGCGGTCTCGGCGGCTGCCCCTACGCGCCGGGCGCGACCGGCAATGTCGCGACGGAAGATGTCGTCTATATGCTCGAGGGCATGGGCATCAGAACCGGCGTGGACATGGAGAAGCTGCTGGCGGCGACGAACGCAATGAGCTCCGTGCTGGGCAAGCCGCCGGTGAGCCGCGTGGCCTCCGCGCTGAACGCGAAGAAGAAGCGGGCGGCTTCCTAATTCTCCGTCATTGCGAGCGAAGCGAAGCAATCCAGGGTCTTTCCACGGAGACAGTCTGGATTGCTTCGTCGCTGCGCTCCTCGCAATGACGGTAGAAACAGCCCCCGTAGGGTGGGCAAAGGCGCAACGCGCCGTGCCCACCATCTCTTCATGATCGAGCCAGGTGGTGGGCATGCTGCGCTTTGCCCACCCTACGAGACCTTTGTTCAGGCAGCCTTCAGGCCGACATCGGGCAGGCGCGGCCGGTTCTTCAGCGCCTTGGCCATCATGGCCTCGACCTCGGCCTTTTCCTGCGGCAGCAGGGCGAGGCGGGGCGGGCGGGTCAGCGCGGTGCCGCGGCCCATGATGTGCTCGCACAGCTTGATGCACTGGACGAGGTCCGGGCGGGCATCGAGATGCAGCAGCGGCATGAACCATTCGTAGAGCGGCATCGCCTCGGCAAGGCGGCCGGCCCTGGCGAGGCGGAACAGCGTCTCGCCCTCGCGCGGGAAGGCGTTTGACATGCCCGAAACCCAGCCCACGGCGCCCATGGCGACGCTCTCGACGATGACGTCGTCGAGGCCGGCGAACAGCACGAAGCGGTCGCCGACCATGTTGCGGGTGTCGATGAAGCGGCGCGTGTCGCCGGAGGAATCCTTGAAGCAGACCACGGTTTCGACGTCGGCGAGCGAGGCGAGGATGTCAGGCGTGACATCGTTCTTGTAGATCGGCGGGTTGTTGTAGAGCATCACCGGCAGATCGGTCGCGCTGGCGACGGCGCGGAAATGCGCGGCGGTCTCGTGCGGCTTGGACGAATAGACCAGGGCCGGCATCACCATCACGCCGTCGATGCCGACGCGCGCGGCTTCCTTGGCGGTCTCGACCGCGAAGGCCGTGGTAAACTCCGCGATACCGCACAATACGGGCACGCGGCCGGCGGCGACCGACTTCGCCGTCTCCATGATCGCGATCTTCTCCTTGCGCTCCAGCGAGGTGTTCTCGCCGACTGAGCCGCAGACGATCAGGCCGGAGACGCCGTCACGGATCAGTCCGTCCATCACCTTCGCGGTCGCGTCGATGTCGAGCGAGAGATCGTTGTGGAATTGGGTGGTGACGGCCGGGAAGACACCTTCCCAGGAAACGCGGCGGCTCATTGTTTTTCTCCAGATGAAAAGGCCGGCGGGGGGCTGGGGCCGCCGGCAGTTGTGAAGAGGATGGCGGGCAGGATCAGAGCGTTGCGCCAACCTTGCGCAGCTCGGCGAGAACGGGGGCCTTGGGCAGCCAGATCTTGTCGAACTCGGCGATGACGGCTTCGGTGTCGCCGGCCGGGACCTGGCGGATCGGGATCGGCGCGTTCTTGAAATTCTCGATCAGCGCCGGCTCGTTGCCGGCGAGCTCGTCGATCTGCGCGTCCAGCGTCGTCTTGATCGTCTTGGCGACCAGCTCGCGGTCGGCGGCGGGGAGCGACTGCCAGACGCGGCCGGAGACGACCGCCGCCATCGGCATGAAGACGGCGTTCATCTGCAGGATCACCTTCGACACCTTGTCGAAGCGCTGGTTCCAGGAGAATTCGAGATCGGCCTCGAGGCCGTCGACCTGGCCGTTGGCCATGGCGTCGAACACCTGCGGCGTCGGGATTGGCGTCGGCGCTGCGCCGAGCGAGGAATAGAAGTCGCGATAGACCGGCGTCGGGTTGATGCGCAGCTTCATGCCCTTGATGTCGGCGAGCGAATTCAGGTCCTTGGACGAGAACACCGCGCGCATGCCGGTGATGCCCCAGCCGAGGCCGATGGTGCCGGTCTCCTGCGGCAGCACCTCGAACAGCTTTACCGCCGCCGGATGCCGCACGAACTTCGCCACGGCCGGCGTCGAGCGCACGATGTAGGGCGCGTTGATCGCGGCGATATGCGGCACGCGCGAGCCGAGCTCGGCGGCCTGGATGAAGCCCATGTCGAGCGCGCCGGACTGGAGTTGCTGCATCATCGCGGGCTCGTTGCCGAGCTGGCCGGAGTGGAACACGGTCAGGGTCAGGCGGCCGTTGGTAGCGGCCTTGAGCTCGTCGCCGAATTTGAGCGCAGCCTTGTTCCAGGAATGGCCGTTGGGCGTGATCAGGCCGAGGCGGAATTCCTTGGCCTGGGCGAGCGCCAGCGACGGCGCGAACACCGAAGCGGCAGCACTGGCGGCGAGAAAGCGGCGGCGTGAAAGCGGCATGGTCGGGCTTCCTTTTGAACGGGCCTATTTGATGAGGATCAGCGAGAGCGAGGGGTAGAGCGAGAGCAGCACGAGGAGGACGCAGGAGATGACGAAGAACGGCAGCGTCACCATGAACATCTTGCCGGGCTTGGCGCCGGTGACGGCGGCCGCGACGAAGAAGCAGAGCCCGACCGGCGGCGACAAAAGGCCGAGCACGAGGTTGATCACCACCACGACGCCGAAATGCCGGGGATCGATGTGGTAGACCTCGGTAGCAACGGGCAGCAGGATCGGCACCGTCATGATCAGGCCAGGAATGCCGTCGATGACCGTGCCGATCACCAGCAGGATGACGTTGCAGATCAGCATGAAGCTGACCGGATCCTTGGCCGCGGTCTGGATCCAGCCGGCGGTCTCCTGCGGCACCTTGCCGAAGATCAGGACCCAGGAGAACACGGCCGCGGCCGCCACCAGGAACAGCACGATCGCCGAATAGATGCCGCTGCGGAGCATCATCTGCGGCAGCTGCGAGAACTCGAATTCCTTGGTCCAATACTTGCCGACAAGTGCCGCAGCGACCGCGCCGACCGCGGCGGATTCCGTCGCGTTGGCGAGACCGCTCAGAATCGTGCCGACGATGACGATCGGGATCAGCAGGGTCGGCGAGGTCCGCAGGATCGTCATGACGCGCTGACGCGGCGTCTGATAGTCGGCACGCGGATAATTGTAGACGTATCCCATCAGCGCGATGACGAGACAGAACATCACGGTGAGGATGACGCCCGGCACGATGCCGGCGATCAGCATGTCGCTGACCGAGACCTGCGCCAGCACGCTGTAGACCACGAACATCACCGAGGGCGGGATGATGGGGCCGAGCATGCCGCCATAGGCGGTCAGTCCCGCCGCGAAGGTCTTGTCGTAGCCCTTCTTCTCCATTTCCGGCACCATGATCTGGGCCATGATCGCAACCTGCGCGGTCGCCGAGCCCAGGATGGAGGAGATGAACATGTTGGCGAGGATGTTGACGTAGGCGAGCCCGCCCTTGAGCGAGCCGACGAAGGCCATCGCCATGTCGACGATGCGGCGCGTGATGCCGCCGCCGTTCATGATCTCGCCGATCAGGATGAACAGCGGGATCGCGATCAGGCCGTAGCTGTCGACGCCGCCGAACAGCTGCAGCGGATAAGACTGGAACAGCACGGGATTGCCGGATGCTGCGATATAGACGAGACCGGCAAGGCACAGGCAGAGCCCGATCGGCACGCCGACCAGCATGATCGCGACGAAGGCGGCTGAGGTGATCATCAGTTGACCCCGTCGAGCTCGGAGAGCTCGAAGCCTTTTGGTGGGACGCGCGGCACCAGCCCGAGATCTTCCAGCAGATTGGCGAGGCCGTGCACGGTCATCGACACCGCGAAGATCGGCAGCGTCAGATACAGCACCCAGGTCGGCCAGTTCAGCGTCTGGGTACGCTCGGTGTAGAGGAAATTGAAGGTCTCGGCCGCGAGCTTGCGCCCGTCGAAGCCGGCTTGCGCGAGCCCGACCGGGTCCATCCAGAGCACGCAGGTGATGGTCAGGGCGACGCCGAACACGACGACGAGGCCGGTCGAGATCACCTTTGCAAGTTTCTGGTGCTGCGGAGAGAGACGCTCGGTCAGCATGGTGACCGCGAAGTCGAGCCGCAGCCGCGTCATCGTGGATGCGCCGATGAAGGTGAGCCAGACCACGCAATAGACAGCGGATTCGTCGATCCAGTAGATCGGGAAGCGCGCGTAGCGGGTGACGACGTTCACCAGGATTAGGCCGGTGAGCAGATACATCAGGCCCATCAGCGCCAGACGCTCGAAGGCGAGCAGGGCACCCGACATCCGGACGACCGTCCGTCGGAGGCTGAGCGCGCGCGTGGCCGGCATCGTCTGCTCGATCATGAAGAAGGCCCCAACCCTCGAAGATTTGTCGTGCGATTGCCAAATGTATAATGTATACATTTGGGGTGTCAAACGGAGATTGCGGTCAATCCGGAGGCAGGGCGCGGTTTTGCTGGGCACGGGCTTTTGCCGGGCTCCGCACTTTTGTCGCGCGCTCCAACATGCAAGACAGGGACCGCGTCGGCCGGACGAGTCGGGAAGGACAGCAGACGATCAGATGAAACAGCCTCTGAAGCATCGCACCCTGTCGGCTGCGATCGTCGACCAGCTCAGGCAGGCGATCCTCGACGGCACCTATCCGGCCGGCTCGCAGCTCCGCCAGGACGCGCTTGGCGATGCCTATGGCGTCAGCCGCATCCCGGTGCGCGAAGCGCTGTTCCAGCTCGAGGCGGAAGGGCTGGTGCGCATCGTCCCGCAAAAGGGCGCGATCGTCTCGGAGCTGTCGCTGGACGAGATCAACGACGTGTTCGACCTGCGCTGTATTTTGGAGCCGCGCCTGCTGGCGCAGTCGGCGCCGCATTTCTCCGCCGACGATTTCGACGCGCTCGACGACATCCACCGGCAGTTCGAGAAGGCGATCAAGGCCAAGAATGTCAGCGACTGGGGCCAGCTCAACGCCGACTTCCATTTGGCGCTCTATATGCACGCCCCGCAGCCGCGTACGCGCGCGATCGTGCTGTCATTGCTGCAGACCAGCGACCGCTACACGCGCCTGCAGCTCTCCAACACCAAGGCAATGGGGACCGCCGAGAAGGAGCACGCCCATCTGATCGCGCTATGCCGCGCGCAGAAGGTCGAGGAGGCCTGCCGCTTCCTCGAAAAGCACATCGAGGCCGTGCGCAAGGATCTGCTGCAGGTCGTGGCGATCGCGCCGAAGGGGGGCGGAAGGAGAAACCGTAGCTCTCGTAGGGTGGGTTAGCCGAAGGCGTAACCCACCACTGTTCGTTTCCGAGGAAGCAGAAGAGGTGGGTTACGCCCAGCGACTGCGCTTTGCGCAGCCGCTGGTCTAACCCACCCTACGGCAGACGTAACTGCCGCTACCTGCTTCCGTCCGGTCCCATCACGAGATCCGGCAGCCAGGTCGAGATGCCCGGCACGAAGCAGAGCAGCAGCACCGCGAACATCATCAGCAGCACGAAGGGCAGGGTGCCCCAGATCACCTCGCGCAGGGGAATGTCGGGTGCAACGTTGCGGATGACGAAGATGTTGAGGCCGACGGGAGGATGGATCAGGCCCATCTCCATCACGATGGTCATGACCACGCCGAACCAGATGATGTCGAAATTGGCGGCGCGCAGCGGCGGCAGGATGATCGGCGCCGTCATCAGGATGATCGAGACCGGCGGCAGGAAGAAGCCGAGCACGACGACCATGACGAGGATCGCGAACAGCAGCTCCCAGCGCGGCAGATGCATCGCGACGATGGATTCGGCGACCGATTGCGAGATGTGCAGATAGCTCATCACGTAGGAATAGAGCAGCGACATGCCAATGATCATCATCAGCATGGTCGATTCCCGGATCGTCGATTTCATGATCGGGGCGAGATCGCTCGGCCGCCACACGCTGTAGATCGCCGCGATCAGCGCCAGCGCGAGCAGGCCGCCGAGGCCGGCGGTTTCCGACGGCGTGGCGTAGCCGCCATAGAGCGCGATCATGACGCCGGTGAGCAGCAGCACGAACGGGATCACGCGCGGCAGCACGCTGAAGCGTTCGGCCAAGGTGTACTCGTCGCGGGCGAGGATCGGAGCTTCCGGGCCACCGTTCTTGTAGATCGCTTCCGCGGCCGCATATTCCCGGCGGAAGCGGTACACGGCGTAGAAGCCGAACAGCGAGACCAGCAGCAGGCCAGGCCCGATGCCGGCGAGGAACAGCCGTCCCAGCGATTTTTCCGCGGCGACCGCGAACAGGATCATGGTGATGGAGGGCGGCAGCAGGATGCCGAGCGTGCCGCCGGCGGCGATGATACCGGCCGCAAAGCCGCCGGAATAGCCGCGCTTGCGCATCTCGGGGATGCCGGCCGAGCCGATCGCCGAGCAGGTCGCGGGCGAGGAGCCCGCCATCGCCGCGAACAGTGCGCAGGCAAAGACGTTAGCGACGCCGAGGCCGCCGGGCACGCGATGCAGCCAGGCGTGCAGCGCCGAGTAGAGATCCTGGCCGGCGCGCGACTTGCCGATCGCGGCGCCCTTCAGGATGAAGAGCGGGATCGACAGCAGCGTGATCGAGGCCATTTCCTCGTAGACGTTCTGCGTCACCGTATCGAGCGAAGCTGTGGGCATGTAGATGCCCATGAACACGACCGCGACGGCACCCAGAGCAAAGGCAATGGGCATGCCCGAGAACATGATGACCAGCGTCGCGATGCCATAGGCGAGGCCGATACCGAAGACGCTCATGGCCGCCTGGCTCCAGCGAAAGGCAGCGCAAGCTGCACGAGGATCTGGATGCAGAGCAGGCTCATGCCGAGTGCCATCAGCGAATAGGGGATGGCGAGCGGCGGCGACCACATCGAATTCGAGACCTGGCCGTCGACATAGGCCTCATGGGCCAGCGTCCAGGATTTCCAGGTGAAGAAGGCGCAGAACAGGAACGTCGCGACATCGACCAGCCAGAGCCGGACCTTGTTGGCGAACGGCGAGAGCAGGCCGACGAACGCCTCGATGCCGATATGGCCGCGGTTCTGCTGCACATAGGCGGCCGTCATGAAAGTGGCGCCGACCAGCAGGAACACGGCGGCCTCGTCCTGCCAGTAATTGGCGGCCTTGAACAGCGCGCGGCTCAGCACGCTGTAGCTCAGGATCGCGCAGGCCGCGACGAGGGCGATGGCCGCGAACACCACGATGATGCTGTTGAGGACGGCGAGACCGCGATCAATCGCCGCCGCAGGGCCGGTCCCTGCGGCAACGCTCGCCTGGTCGTCACGATCCGGAAGCGGACCGTGGCTCATGCCGCAACGTCAGTGGCGAGCTTGAGCAGGTTGGCCGCGGTCGCGGTCTTGGCGCCGTAATCCTTCCACGCGGTGTCGCGGGCGATGTCGCGCCACTTGCCGACGGTCGCGGCATCGAGCACCGAGACCTTGGCGCCGGCCTTCTCGTAGACCTTGGCGACTTCGACGTCGTCATCCTGCGCACCCTTGCGGCCGAAGGCTTCGAGCTCGGCACCGACAGTGAGCAGCACGTCCTGCTGGTTCTTCGGCAGCTTGTCGAAGATCGCTTTCGACATCATCAAGGGCTCGAGCATGAACCAGTAGGAGGCGCCCGCGCCCGAGGTCAGCGACTTCGCGACCTCCTCGAGGCGGAACGAGATCAGGCTGGTGGAGGAGGTGATGCCGGCATCGCAGGCGCCGGTCTGCATCGCCGCGTAGATTTCGTTGGAGGGCACCGACAACACCGAGGCGCCGGCGGTCTGCAGCACCATGTCCATCTCGCGCGAGCCGCCACGCACCTTCATGCCCTTGGCGTCTTCGGGGGCGACGATCGGCTTGGAGCGGCTGGCGACGCCGCCGGCCTGCCACACCCAGGTGAGCAGGATGATGCCCTTGTCGGCGAGGAAGTCGGAGAGCGCCTTGCCGACCGGCTCCTTCTTCCAGCGCATGCCCTGGTCGTAGGTGGTGACGAGGCCGGGCATCAGGCCGATATTGGTTTCCGGCAACTCGCCGCCGGCATAGGGCATCGGATACAGCGAGATGTCGAGCGCACCCTTGCGCATCGCGGAGAACTGCGCGTTGGTTTTGATCAGCGAGGAGTTCGGATAGATCTCGGCGGCGATGTCGCCGTTGCTGCGCTTGGCGACTTCAGCAGCGAACATGCGGCAGAGCCGGTCGCGGAAGTCGCCTTTGTCGATGGTGCCGCCGGGGAATTGATGCGAGATCTTCAGCGTGGTGGCGGCATGCGCGGTACCGGTGCCGAAGCGCAAGATGGCGGGTGCGGCGACGGCGGTCGCGATCAGATGGCGGCGCGTAATCATGGTGTGATCCCCTTGGACGGTTCTTTGGACTGTTCTTGTTGGCGTGATTTGGGTCGGGTCTTGCCAGACCGGCGTTCGGGCCCATCCTAGCCGGTCTTTAAGGCGATGTTCTCTCATCTGATAGTTCGAGACCGAATGCCGCGGCAAGGGCTGGTCGTGCTGCGCTGCACACTTGCCGTCGACCGTCTTCCGAATGGAGGCCGGATATCGCGAACGTGATTGCGGCGAATGCGCGGAGGCCCAGAGAATTTATCGGCACGCCGTAACAAATCCGTCCGTCGATCCGTCGAGGTCAGATAGCGGCGTCCGTCGCTGACAACCACATCTCGAAGGGAAGACGATCCATGACCATTCGTACCCGTATCGCGCTCGGCGTCTCGGCTGCCGTTGTTTCGCTCGGCCTCGCGCTGTCTCCGGCGGCCTTTGCCCAGGACAAGATGGGCAAGGACGACGGCATGATGAAGAAGGACACGATGTCCAAGGACGGCATGAAGAAGGACACCATGTCCAAGGACGACGGCATGAAGAAGGATCACATGTCGAAGGATGGTATGAAGAAAGACGACGGGATGATGAAGAAGAACTGATCTTCGCCGTCGGCGGGGCGCGCGGCAGCGAGCACAGGCGCGCGCGCTCACGTCAAAAATTCTGGGGCGGCCACGTGGACCGCCCTGGAATAATGCTTCAGCTCAAGTTCAATTGAACGTGACCTTGCGAAGGTGACCTCGCAAACGCTACTTGCGCTTGGCCTTACGGGCGGCGTAGCGGGCGTCGCGCTTGGCCTTTTGCTCGGCTTCGAGTTCAGCCGCCTTGGCGACCGCTTCTTCCGCTTCGCGGGCGAGCCGAGCGGCCTCAGCGGCCGCAGCTTCTTCCGCAATACGCTTCTGCTCGGCCTTCTCGGCTTCGCGCGCGGCCTTGGTCTCTGCGCGCTTGGCCGCGAGTGCCTCGCGCTCAGCACGACGCGCCGCCACCGCCGGGTCGTCTTGGCCCGGCTGCGACTTGAATTTGTTCAAAAGATTTTTGCGTGCGTCCTGCGCCGCCTTTTGCCGGTCTGCGAAGCCGGGTTCCCTGAATCCACTCATGGACGAGCCTTGTCTTCCTCGCTTTCGATCCTACATCACTTCAATTGGTACGTCGGCTGGGCATAGCAGGCGCCACGCGACGCAGAAGCGTGTACATCGGCGCGCGTCGCGAAGCCACCCATAATCGCAGCGATCAGGTAGACGAAAAATCGCGCCCCGACGATCTCTCGTAGCCCCGAAAAACTGCCGAATTGTGATGTCCCTCATAGTGGGCACCCGACGCCACGCCTAGCGTCCGCCCCAAGACGAGACGGAGCTCGGGCATGACCATTTTCCGCCTAGGCCTCAAGGCGCTTGCGCTCACCTTCGTGGTGGGGGCGCTGGCGGGGGCCGCATTGCTGTTTGCCCGTCCGCAGCCGGTCGAGAACACCGTTTTGGGCGCCGGCTGGGAGTGCAGCCAGACAGCCTTCGTGCTCACGACCTGCGCACCCCGCGCCCAGCAGGCGATCCCGGCTGTCGAGACCTCGCGCAAGGATGCGATCCGCCAGACCCGCGGTTGAGCCGGACCGGCAAACCCGGATGTGACGCCACGCCGCAGAGGTGCTAAAGCCGGCTTGCCCGTGCAATCAGGTCGCCATGCCCGAGTCCGAGTCCAAGACCGCTTCGAAGGCCGCTTCCAAGGCCACGTCCAAGCCCGAAGCGGGCGAGAAGCCCAGAACCCCGCCGCGACCTCCATCCGCTGACAATCGCCGCGGCGCCATCGCCGGGCTGATCATTGCCATCGTGATCCTCGGCGTCGGCTGGTGGCTCGCCCGGGATCTGACCTCCGCCAGCAAGATGCAGGACTGCCTGATGTCGGGGCGGACCAATTGCAATGTGATCGAGCCGGCGCGCTAGGCGCTGCGTGATGCCGTCCGCGGCCGTGCCGGGCCGAAAAATTGCCGTGATCTTAATCATTTGTAACGGGACTTGGCCGATCAAGCAGGTCAGTTATGGCAGCCGGCATCAGCCCGGCGCGAGACGATTCGTCTATTGCGCGGGGACCACGGCAGAGAGAGTAGGGGTCAAGCACGCATGAGTGCGTCCAGCCGCATCAAGATCATCATCCCCATGGTTTCGGCCATGTCATTGCTCGCGCTCTCGGCGCAGGCGCAGGAGGCGAGGCCGCCAAGGGACGCAGGCCCGCCGCCGGCCGGCCAGGGAGCCGGTACGCCGCCCCAGGCCAATCAGAACATGCGCAAGGGTCCCCCGCCGCAGCAGGCGGCCCGGCCGGCGCCGCCGCCCGGCGGCCAGCCTCACGCGGGCGGCCCCGGTCCCGGCCCGCACCAGGCCGGCGGACCGCCGCCCGGCCGCAACTACGCGCGTGGCCCCGCGCCGGCGCGCGATTGGGGCGGACATGCCTATCGCGGCAATCTCGCCTGGGAGGGCGGGCGCTGGCGCCGCGAAGTCCACAACGGCCGTTCCGGCTGGTGGTGGGACGTTGGCGGCGTCTGGTACTATTATCCGCAGCGGATGGCCGGTCCGCCCGGCTACATCTCCGAGGAATATTACGACGACGTGCCGGTGGCCTACGCCCCGGCGCCGCCTCCGGTCGCCTATGAGCCGCCACCTCCGCCTCCGCCGGCTGATCCGGGTGCGAGCGCGCTGGGCGGGGCCATTGTCGGCGGTGTGCTCGGCGGCCTGATCTCGGGCAACGCGACGGGCGCGGCCGCAGGCGCCGTGATCGGCGGCGCGACCGGCGCCATCGCCGGCGCGACGGCCGCATCGCGCCCCGGCTACTACGTGGCCCAGGGCAATTGCTACTACCGCTATCCGAACGGGCAGTACGTCCAGGCCGATCCGCGCGCCTGCTACTGAGCGTCCTGCGAGGATGTGAATCGAAGAGGCGGGCGAAAGCCCGCCTCGTTGTTTTTCGCACGGGCCGATTCCGTCGGGCGGATGCGAGCCGATCCGCGCGTCAGGCCACGAGCCAGTTGAAGAATGCCATCGCGCCCCAGACGAGGCCTGCGATCCAGGCCAGCATCACGATGCCGATGGTCGCAAGGCATGCGATGCTGAACAGATCGGGCCTCTGTCGTTGTGCCGGAATGCCGGCTTGAGCCGCTGCGTCCTGTCTCATGACGGGAAGACCTCCCACGCCGTCTCAGCGCTTCCTGGAAGCGTTGAGACGATGTTTACCGCGACACGCCGGAGGTCCGATGTGATGCAATTCACAGATGGGTCCGAACGAAGACGAACCTTCGTTCACGAGCGTCCCGGACGCGGTTGAAACCGCGAGTGACGTTTCATATCCGCCACAATCGGAGGGTGCCGAAATCCCTTTCGACAACGCCCGTTCTCCGCAATCATACGGACGAAATTGCCACGCACTTGTCCAGATCGGGCGGCTACAATGGGCCTCATGTGTAACAAGTACGACCCGCAGCACGAAGCCGAGGCCGCAATGAAGCGCGCCGCAGCGGCCGAAGGTCCTGACCGGCAACGTCTCATCGAGCTCGCCATCGCGTGGCATCAGCTTGCCCGCGAGCGTCGCGAGGATGAGCAGACGGATTAGAGCCTGCGGATATCGCGCGCCACGTTGCGCCCCGCCGAAATCAGGAACGTTCGTTCCGCGCCGACGTTGTGCGGATATGACTGACCCTCAGTTGCGCGCACAGTCGTTCGAGATTGCCTGGAAATATCTCGACCAGTCCGGCCTCCTCACGGGCGGGCACAGGGAATCGGCGCGCTTTATCCTGAACAGGATCGATCGGATGATGCTGCGCGGCGAGAAGCGCAGGCTGCTGCTGTCGAACGCTGCCATCGATGCGTACCGGTTGCGGCCGCTGGTCGTGATCGCGAACGCCTGAGCCGACAGCGTCGCGGCAATCTCATCTTAACATTTGCGCGCAGCTGATTTGCACGGTCGCGATTCGTGCTTTGCGAACGAAGCGGAGTCGGATCGTGAACAAACATCAGGCCCCGAAGGGGCCTGATGTTGTGATGCGGCTTCCGTCTTCGGGACCGCGTCGGCAGCTTGACGACATCGTCCTCGCCGGCGGAGTTGTGGAATGATCTGGCCGCTGCGATTGCGCGGTGGTGGCGGGCGCACCAGGCGGTGGCTGGGGAATGATGCACAGGTGCGGCGCGCCTTGAATCAGTCGATCGCCAGGCACTGCTCCAGAGGCGGCTTCTCCGAGAGCGGCTTGTCGTGATTGCCGCGCGACCACGCCTGAACGGCGAAGGCGACCTCGTGCTGGCGCACCACCGCATCCATAATGGACGCCCGCGCCGTCGCGACGCGCTTTGCAATCGCGCCGGCGTTCACGTCAACGCCCGCATCGATTGCCAAAAATGATATTGCGATCACGGCCACGGCAGATGCGATGGCCATTCTCGTCCAGTCCGACAGCGGCATCAGGGTCCTTCTCGGGCGAAACTTTGCCCGGCGCTTAGATAGGACTGATGTGGCCGGTTCAAAGCCCGGGAAGGGGACGCCCACGCGTTCGTGAAGAACGATGGGTCGGCCGAGGGTCGTTTGGCTGGCGTTGCGTTGGATAGGCCGGAAGCAGCCGAGCCGCCTTTGCCAGCGCTTGCCGCGCGGTGCCAGATTGGTTCTAATTCGTACGTGGTCTGTATGGCGGAGCAGCTATGCCGATGCCGCGCCTACCAAGTCCAAATCCGGTTAGACCTGGGTCCGAGCGGCGACTGCGCGACTTGCAGCAGCGTTTCCGTGCGGTATCGGAGCGCAATGGGCAAGCTCCTTCATGGCGACGAAAATTGCGGGCAGCAACTGCATTGGTGGCCGCGGCATTCGTCGTCGCGGTAGTTTGGGTACTTGCCTCAAGCTCATGGCCGATCGCTACGACGCTTCGGCATATCGCGTCCGCACCAAACTGTGGGTTCGCTCGCTGGGTTGGCTTGGCACCGGCGACGCGAGGGCAGCCCGGTTACTGGAAGCATCACGATCGTGACGGAGACGGAATTGCATGCGAGCCATGGCCGCCGCGGCGTGGCGTGACTTCAGAGAAGGGAGCGCAGCAATTTGCCGGGCAGAAGCCAGGAACTTTGAGCAATGCGCGGCTTTGATTGGCGCTCGCCCTAGACAGGCGAGTCCGAACGGACCGCCGGCAAAAGGTGCGCGACGCCCGTAGCCGGCGGCTCCCAAGGTTGATGCGCCCGGCTCGGGCGCTCAGCGGTTTTGAATCCGCCCCTAACATATCCCTAACATATGATGTGTCGAGCACGCCCGGAATCGCGGAGGCGCTCAGCTCTGGGGAGTTGAAGGTGCCAAGGACGAGCAAGAGTCCAGTCTTCTGAGTCCGCCTGCGTGCGCTTCGACAGTCGAGGAAGATGACGTTGGTCGCGCTGGCCGATCTCGGAATTCGGCAGGCTTGACGGCGGTCATCGTCTTACGAAGGCGTGTCGTGGTGAACGGCTCGTGGCGCAGCCATCAAAGCGGCCGGCCAACTTCATCCCACGTCATGATCGAGATGCCCGGCGGGACGGCGCAGAGCAGAGCGTGGCCAATTTGGGTCTCCACGGATGGCCGCCCAACCGTGACGCCCGCCAGTTCAAACCGGCGGGCGCTTTCAATCATGCCAGGCAGGAGATGATGGCGAGGACGACGTCGGCTCCGAGGTCGCCGAAATACATTGAAAGAACGACGCCGGCGCCAAGAGCAACTGCAATGAGTTTGAGGGCAATCATGTCCAGTCTCCCCTCTCAATCTGATGCGAGAGACTAGTCTCCGTCTGTTTCCGGTATGCTTCGAGCGACAAGCAAGTTGTTTCGTTCACCGAACCGTTATCCGCCACGGAAGCTGGCTTGCAGTGCCGCGCAGCGTGAAACTGGGAAACCAGAACGATGTCAAAACGGCGCCAAGTGGTTGATTTCATGTCTGAAACTGGCGATCCCGGCAGGACTCGAACCTGCAACCCGCGGAGTAGAAATCCGCTACTCTATCCAGTTGAGCTACGGGACCGTCCTGGGCCGCCCGGTCGGGGCGGCTGTCCGTTCATCTAGCATGCCAATATGAAAAATCTCGTCTTTCGCCAAGCCTGAACCGAACCGTTTTCCTCAATGCCGCGACAAAGCGGAACGGTGGCGTGTCAGGGTGCCGGGTTGAGCGGCAGCGGACCGGACGATGGATTACATCGCCGGGAACGCTGAACAGCTTCCGGGATGCGGTCGCCGGACGATCGGTGAGGTGTTGCTGCGCCATCAGGACGGCGTGCGCGGCGGTATCTCGGCCGGTCTCCTCTGGGCCTGCCTTGTCATGGCGAATGCGACGATTTGCACCTTAGGTTCCATCGCCTTGAGTCCGTCACCTTTCCACGCATTTCATGCGACCAGCGGCGTTCGTCCGCGATTCCCGGGAGTCCATCCATGATCGGTCTTGTTCGCGCCGTCACAATCTGCGCAGCGCTGGCGCTTGGCCTGTCGGCCGCGCAGGCCGCCGACAAAGCCTTCAAGCGAGACGACCTCGCCGATTCCGCGATCAAGCTGGAGGCGCAGATCAAGAGCGAGGCGGGGCCGGTCGCCAAGACCAGCGCGACGCTGCGCACGGATGCCGACGCCGCCTTCAAGCGCAACGATTACCGCACCGGCCTGTCGGTGCTCGGCCAGATCGCGGCCACCACGCCCGAGGACGCCGGCAACTGGCTGCGGCTCGCCAAGGTGATCTTCCAGATATGGCCGAAGAACTCGAGCGAGCAGACCTTCCTGCTGGAGCGCGCCTCGACCGCCGCCTACATCGCCTACACCCGCGCCGGAACCCCGGGCGAGGAGGCGGATGCGCTCGCCGTGCTCGGCAAGTCGCTGGCCGAACGCAAGCTGTGGCGGCCGGCGCTGGATGCGCTACGCCTGTCGCTCGACATGCGTGAGGTCGCCGACGTCCGCGGCCAATATGAGAAGATGCGCGACGAGCACGGCTTCCGCCTGCTCGACTACACCGTGGATTCGGACTCGGCGAGCCCGCGCGCCTGCTTCCAGTTCTCGGAGGAGCTCGCCAAGCGCACCGACTTCGCGCCGTTCCTGGCGCTGGCGGGCCAGGACAAGCCGGCTTTGTCGGCCGAGGGCAAGCAGCTCTGCGTCGACGGGCTGAAGCATGGCGAGCGCTACAACATCAATTTGCGCGCCGGACTGCCGTCCACGGTGAAGGAGGGGCTGCCGAAATCGGCCGAGTTCAACATCTATGTCCGCGACCGCAAGCCGTTCGTGCGCTTCACCAGCCGCGCCTATGTGCTGCCCAGGACCGGGCAGCGCGGCATTCCCGTGGTCAGCGTCAACACGCCCGCGGTCAACATCAACGTCTTCCGGATCGGCGACCGCAACCTGATCAACACGGTGGTCGACAGTGACTTCCAGAAGACCCTGACCAAATATCAGCTCAGCGATCTCGGCGACGAGCGCGGCGTCAAGGTCTGGACCGGCGAGCTTTCGACCGCGATGACGCTGAACCAGGACGTCACAACGGCATTCCCGGTGGACCAGGCGCTCGGCGAGCTGCAGCCCGGCGTCTACGTGATGACCGCTGCGGCCAAGGGCCCGGGCTCGGACGACGAGTACCAGCTCGCCACGCAATGGTTCATCGTCTCGGACCTCGGCGTCGCCGCTTACTCCGGCAATGACGGCATCCATGTTTTCGTGAATTCGCTGGCTTCGACCGATCCGGTCGGCAAGGCCGAGGTGCGGCTGGTCGCCCGCAACAACGAGATCCTGGCCACCCGCAAGACCGACGAGAGCGGTCACGTGCTGTTCGAGGCCGGCCTGGCGCGCGGCGAGGGCGGTCTGTCTCCTGCCATGCTGACGGTCACCGGCGAGAAGGCTGACTACGCCTTCCTCAGCCTGAAGACCTCGGCCTTCGACCTGTCTGATCGCGGCGTCTCGGGGCGCGCCGTGCCCGCCGGGGCCGATGCCTTCGTCTATGCCGAGCGCGGCGTCTACCGTTCCAGCGAGACCGTCTTCCTCACCGCGCTGCTGCGCGACGGGCAGGGCAATGCCGTGACCGGGGGACCGATGACGCTGGTCATCGAGCGCCCCGACGGCGTCGAATACCGCCGTGCCGTGCTGGCCGACCAGGGCGCCGGCGGCCGCACGCTGTCCGTGCCGCTCAATTCGGCCGTGCCGACCGGCACGTGGCGGGTGCGCGCGTTCACCGATCCGAAGGGCGCTTCCGTCGGCGAGACCACCTTCATGGTCGAGGACTACGTCCCCGATCGGATCGAATTCGATTTGTCGGCCAAGGACAAGCTGATCAAAGCTAACGCTCCAGTGGAGCTTAAGGCGGACGGTCATTTCCTCTATGGCGCGCCGGCCTCGGGCCTTGCGCTCGAAGGCGACATGCTGGTCGCGCCCGCGGCCGGACGTCCGGGCTTTGCCGGCTATCAGTTCGGCGTCGCCGACGAGGAGACCACCTCGAACGAGCGCACGCCGCTGGAGAACCTGCCCGAGGCCGACGCCAATGGCGTTGCGACCTTCCCGGTAACGCTGGACAAGCAGCCGGCTTCGACGCGTCCGCAGGAAGCGCAGATCTTCGTCCGCATGGTCGAGACCGGCGGCCGCGCCGTCGAGCGCAAGATCGTGCTGCCAGTCGCGCCGACCGCGGCACAGATCGGCATCAAGCCGCTATTCGGCGACAAGAACGTCGCCGAGGGCGACAAGGCCGAGTTCGACGTTGTGTTCGTCTCGCCCGAGGGCCAGACGCTGCGCCGCGACGGCCTGCGCTACGAGCTCCTGAAGATGGAGTCGCGCTATCAATGGTACCGCCAGAACAATTACTGGGAGTACGAGCCGGTCAAATCGACCTCGCGCGTCGCCAACGGTGACGTCGCCATCGCCGCCGACAAGCCGGCGCGCATCTCGCTCAGCCCGCAGCCCGGCCGCTACCGGCTGGATGTGAAGTCCAACGATGCCGACGGTCCGGTGACCTCGGTGCAGTTCGACGTCGGCTGGTACTCCGACGGCAGCGCCGACACGCCGGACCTGCTGGCGACCTCGATCGACAAGCCGCAATATTCCTCCGGCGATACCATGACGGTGTCGGTCAACGTGCGCTCTGCCGGCAAGCTCACCATCAACGTGCTCGGCGACCGTCTGCTGACGACGCAGACCGTCGACGTCAAGGAAGGCACCGCGCAGGTGAAGCTGCCGGTCGGCAAGGACTGGGGCACCGGCGCCTATGTGGTGGCAACGCTGCGCCGTCCGCTCGATGCCGCCGCCCAGCGCATGCCGGGCCGCGCCATCGGCCTGAAATGGTTCGGCATCGACAAGCAGACCCGCACGCTTGCCGTGAAGCTGACGCCGCCGGCGCTGATCCGCCCCAACGCGACGCTGAAGATCCCGGTCACGCTCGACGGGCTCAATCCCGGCGAGGACGCCAAGATCGTCATCGCCGCCGTCGATGTCGGCATCCTCAACCTCACCAATTACAAGCCGCCGGCGCCGGACGATTACTATCTCGGTCAGCGTCGTCTGAGTGCGGAGATCCGCGATCTCTACGGGCAGCTCATCGACGGCATGTCGGGCACGCGCGGCCAGATCAAGTCCGGCGGCGATGCCGGCGCGGCCGATCTGCAGGGCTCGCCGCCCTCGCAAAAGCCGCTGGCGCTGTACTCGGGCATCGTGACGGTCGGGGCCGACGGCACCGCCGAGGTGAGCTTCGACATTCCGGAGTTCGCCGGCACCGCCCGTGTCATGGCAGTGGCATGGACCGCGACCAAGCTCGGCCGCGCCAACACCGACGTCGTGATCCGCGACCCCGTGGTGCTGACCACGACCCTGCCGCGCTTCCTGCTCAACGGCGACCACGGCACGGTCAATCTCGAGATCGACAATGTCGAGGGCCAGGCCGGCGACTACGTCATCAACGTCAAGACCGGCGGCCCGGTGAAGATGACCGGCAATCCCGCCACCACCGTCAAGCTCGCCGCCAAGCAGCGCAATTCGTTCGCGCTCGCGCTCGATGCGACCGCGGCGGGGCAGGCGACGCTCGACGTCGACATCAAGGGCCCGAACGGCCTGGCGCTGGCGCGGCACTACGCGTTCGACGTCAAGGCGGCGACGCAGGTGCTGGCACGGCGCTCAATCCGCACGCTGGCGAAGGGCGAGAGCCTGACGCTGACCTCGGACATGTTCTCCGACCTCGTGCCGGGCACCGGCAGTGTCTCGGTCTCGGCGAGCCTGTCCACCGCGCTCGATGCGGCGACGATCCTCAAGGCGCTCGACCGCTATCCCTATGGCTGCTCGGAGCAGATCACGAGCCGGGCCATGCCGCTGCTCTACGTCAACGAGCTCGCGGCCGGCGCGCACCTCGCCATGGACACCGAAGTCGACCAGCGCATCCGCGATGCCATCGAGCGGCTTTTGGCCCGTCAGGGCTCCAATGGCTCGTTCGGCCTGTGGTCGGCGGGCGGCGACGATGCCTGGCTCGATGCGTACGTGACGGACTTCCTCACCCGCGCCCGCGAAAAGGGTTTTGTGGTGCCTGACGTCCTGTTCAAGAACGCGCTCGACCGCATCCGCAACTCCGTCGTCAACGGCAACGAGCCGGAGAAGGACGGCGGCCGCGATCTCGCCTATGGCCTCTACGTGCTCGCCCGCAATGGCGCTGCTCCAATCGGCGATCTCCGCTATCTCGCCGACACCAAGCTCGGCAACCTCGCAACGCCGATTGCGAAGTCGCAGCTCGCCGCGGCGCTCGCGCTGGTCGGCGACCGCAACCGCGCCGAACGCGTCTATGGTGCCGCGCTCGACAGCCTCGCGCCAAAACCGGTGCTGGAGTTCGGCCGCACCGACTACGGCTCGCAGCTGCGCGATGCGGCGGCGCTGGTCTCGCTTGCGAGCGAAGGCAACGCGCCGAAGGCGACGCTGACGCAGGCGGTGTCGCGGGTGGAGACCGCGCGCGGGCTGACGCCCTACACCTCGACGCAGGAGAATGCGTGGCTGGTGCTGGCGGCGCGGGCCCTCGCCAAGGAGAACATGTCGATCGAGGTCGACGGCCAGGGCGTCAAGACCGCGCTCTACCGCAGCTACAAGGCGGACACGCTGAGCGGCAAGCCGCTGAAGATCACCAACACCGGCGATGCACCGGTGCAGGCGGTGGTCTCGGTGTCGGGCTCGCCGGTGACGCCGGAGCCGGCGGCATCGAACGGCTTCAAGATCGAGCGCAGCTTCTTCACGCTCGACGGCAAGCCCGCCGACATCAGCAAGGTCAAGCAGAACCAGCGCTTCGCGGTGGTGCTGAAGATCACCGAGGCCAAGCCGGAGTACGGCCACATCATGGTGTCCGACTATCTGCCGGCCGGCCTCGAGATCGACAATCCGAAGCTGGTCTCGTCCGGCGACAGCGGCACGCTGGACTGGATCGAGGATGGCGAGGAGCCTGAAGATACCGAGTTCCGCGACGACCGCTTCACCGCGGCCGTGGACCGCGCCTCGGACTCCAAGTCGGTGTTCACCGTCGCCTATGTCGTGCGCGCGGTCTCGCCCGGCAAATACGTGCTGCCGCAGGCCTATGTCGAGGACATGTACAATCCCTCGCGCTATGGCCGCACCGGCACGGGAACGGTCGAGGTGCGGGCGGCGAAGTGAGTGGTGAGATGAGCGAAGGCGACAACAGCTCTCGTCATTCCGGGGCGGTGCGTAGCACCGAACTCCGGCGCGCAATTGCGCGCCTGAGAATCTCGAGGTTCCGGGTCTGGTCCTTTGGACCATCCCGGAACGACGGTCGTGGAGGAGGGCGCGCCATCATGCGCATCCTCTCAGCCCTCGCGCTCACATTCATCCTCGCCATCGTCGGTTTCGTCGGCTGGGTCTATTCCCTCGGCCCGCTGCCGCTCGACGAGGCGCGCCAGGTCTCCGCCACCATCGTCGACCGCAACGGCAAGCTGCTGCGCGCCTATGCGATGGCCGACGGCCGCTGGCGGCTGCCGGTCGATGCCAGGACCAACGTCGACCCGACCTATCTGAAGCTGCTATTCGCCTATGAGGACCAGCGCTTCTACGCCCATGACGGTATCGACCCGCTGGCGCTGGGGCGCGCGGCGTTGCAGCTCGGCACGCGCGGCCACATCGTCTCGGGCGGCTCCACCATCACGATGCAGCTTGCCCGCCTGATGGAGCCGCGCCGGCAGCGCTCGCTCTACGCAAAGCTGCGGCAGATGGTGCGTGCGATCGAGATCGAGCGCAGCATGAGCAAGGAGCAGATCCTCGATCTCTATCTCGCGCTCGCGCCCTATGGCGGCAATCTCGAAGGCATCCGCTCGGCCTCGATCGCCTATCTTGGCAAGGAGCCGAAGCGACTGTCGCTGGCCGAGGCCGCGCTGCTGGTCGCGCTGCCGCAATCGCCGGAGACGCGCCGGCTCGACCGCTATCCCGACGCCGCGCGCAAGGCGCGCGACCGCGTGCTCGATCGCATGGTCTCGGAGCATGTGGTCAGCGCCGACGACGCGAGGCAAGCCAAGGCTATGCCGGTGCCGACATTGCGCAGGCCGATGCCGATCCTGGCGCCGCACGCCTCCGACGCGGCGCTGTCGACGGTCAAGGACGCACCGATCATCAAGCTGACGCTGGACGCGACCTTGCAGAAGGTGCTGGAGCCGCTGGCGCGCGACCGCGCCATCGCGCTCGGGCCCAACATCTCGGTCGGCATCATCGTGGTCGACAACGAGAGCGGCGATGTCCTCGCGCGCGTCGGCTCGGCGGATTATTTCGACGAGAGCCGGGCAGGGCAGGTCGACATGACTCGCGCCATCCGCTCGCCGGGCTCGACGCTGAAGCCGTTCATCTACGGGCTCGCTTTCGAAGACGGTTTCATCCATCCCGACAGCCTGATCGACGACCGTCCGGTCCGCTTCGGCTCCTACGCGCCGGAAAATTTCGACATGACCTTCCAGGGCACGGTGCCCGTGAAGAAGGCGCTGCAATTGTCGTTGAACGTGCCCGCAATCGTGCTGCTCGACCGGGTCGGCTCGAGCCGTCTGGCATCGCGGCTGCGGCAGGCCGGCGGCAATCTCATCCTGCCCAAGGACGAAGCGCCCGGTCTTGCCATGGGCCTCGGCGGCGTCGGGGTCACGTTGCAGGACCTTGTGCAGCTCTACGCGGGCTTCGCCCGGCTTGGAACCACCAAGCCGCTGCGCGAGATCGTTGCCGCCAACGACGACCGCGAGCCGCTGCGGCTGCTGGATCCGGTCGCGGCCTGGCAGGTCGGCAACGTCCTGCTCGGCACGCCGCCGCCGGAGAATGCCGCCCACAACCGCATCGCCTTCAAGACCGGCACCTCCTACGGCTATCGCGATGCCTGGTCGGTCGGCTTCGACGGACGCATGACGATTGGCGTCTGGGTCGGACGGCCCGACGGCGCGCCGGTTCCCGGCCTGATCGGCCGCGTCGCCGCCGCGCCCATCCTGTTCGACGCCTTCGCCCGGACCGGCAAGACGCTGGCGCCCTTGCCGAAGCCGCCGAAGGGAACTCTGGTTGCCAGCAACGCCAAACTGCCGCTGCCCCTCAAACGGTTCCGTCCGGTCGGAGAGCTGGTGCGGACCGGCGGCGAGCAGGCGCTCCACATCCAGTTCCCGCTGAACGGCTCGCGCATCGACGTCGATCGTTCGGGCGGACCCGAGAGCGCTGCCATGCCGGTCAAGGTCGCCGGCGGGGTTCTGCCCATGACCGTCATGGTTAACGGCGCGGCACGCGGCGAGATCGACGGCCGCCGCCAGCGCCTGATCGATCCGCCGGGGCCGGGCTTTGCACGGCTCACCGTGATCGACGCCACGGGCGCCGCGGACACAGTTGTCATTCGAATTCAATGATCCCGGCTTAAGCGGTTGTGGCGATGGCGGTTTCAGCGTAAGCGGAACCAATGGCCGAGACCTACCCAAGTCCCCGTTTTGGAGCCCCCCGCGAGCCGAAATCGCCCGTAAATCCGGGTAGCCGGCTCGTGACCATGCTCGATATCGCGACGGCCAGCCATGCCCGTGCGGTCGCCTTCCTACTGCTCTGCGCGCTGCTGCTGTTCCTGCCGGGCTTCTTCACGATTCCGCCGATCGATCGCGACGAGGCGCGCTTCGCCCAGGCGACCAAGCAGATGGTCGAGAGCGGCGACATTGTCGACATCCGCTTCCAGGAGGACGTCCGCTACAAGAAGCCGGTCGGCATCTACTGGTTGCAATCGGCGGCCGTTGAAGCTGCGTCCGCGCTCAGGCTGCCGAAGGCGGAATTGCGGATCTGGGTGTACCGGATTCCCTCATTGATCGGCGCCATCGGCGCCGTGCTCATGACCTATTGGACGGCGCTCGCTTTCGTCACGCGGCGCGCGGCCGTGCTCGCGGCGCTGTTGATGTGCGCCTCGGTGCTGCTCGGCGTCGAGGCGCGGCTCGCCAAGACGGACGCGATGCTGCTGTTCTGCGTGACCGCCACGATGGGCGCGATGGCGCGGGCCTATTTGTCCTGGCAGCGCGCCGAGGACGAGACGCATCCGCCCTGGAGCTGGCCCGCGATCTTCTGGAGCGCGCTCGCGGTCGGCATCCTGATCAAGGGCCCGCTGATCCTGATGTTCGCTGGCCTCACCATCGTCGCACTCGCGATCCTGGACCGCGATGCCTCCTGGCTGTGGAAGCTGCGCCCGCTCTGGGGCCTGATGTGGACGCTGGTGCTGGTGCTGCCCTGGTTCATCGCGATCTTCTGGCGCGCCGGGGACGCCTTCTTCGCCGATTCAGTCGGCGGTGACATGCTCAGCAAGCTCGGCGCCCAGGAATCCCACGGCGCGCCGCCCGGACTGTATCTGGCGCTGTTCTGGATCACGTTCTGGCCCGGTGCGCCGCTGGCGGCGATGGCGGCGCCTGCGGTGTGGCGGGCGCGGCGCGAGCCCGGCGCGCAGTTCCTGCTGGCCTGGGTGATCCCGTCCTGGATCGTGTTCGAGGCGGTGCTGACCAAGCTGCCGCATTACGTGCTGCCGCTCTATCCCGCGATCGCGATCCTCACTGTCGGCGCGCTGGAACGGCGCGTGCTGTCGCGGTCCTGGCTGATGCGCGGCTCGGCCTGGTGGTTCGCAATCCCCGCGGCGGCCTCGATCATCGCGGTGGTCGGCGCGGTCATGCTGACGCGGCAGCCGGCCTTCGTGGCCTGGCCGTTCATTGCGGCTTCTCTGATCTTCGGCCTGTTCGCCTGGTGGCTGTTCGACACCAACCGCGCCGAGCGCTCGGTGCTGAACGCGCTGGTCGCAGCCCTCATGTTGGCCTTCACAGTCTACGGCATCGTGCTGCCGTCGCTGACACCGTTGTTCCCGAGCATCGAGATCGCGCGCGCCCTGCGCAGTGTCACCTGTGTTGGGCCGAAGGCGGCTTCAGCCGGCTATCACGAGCCGAGCCTCGTGTTCCTCGTGGGCACGCAGACGCTGCTCACCGACGGCTCGGGCGCGGCGGACTTCCTGCGCCAGGGTAGCTGTCGCTTCGCGCTGATCGAGCAGCGATCGGAGCGCAGCTTCGTGCAGCGCGCCGAGGCGATCGGGCTGCGCTACAAGGTCGGCGCGCGCATCGACGGCTATAATTTCTCGCAAGGGCGCGCGATCTCGATCTCGATCTTCCGCTCGGAGGGCACCGAGTAAGATGCCCGCGGCCGTCGATAGCGCCTCGCGCCCGGCCTATCCCGTGCAATTGCTCACGGTGTCGGGGCGCGCGCTGGCGCAGCTCGTGCGCTCGCCGTCGCATTCGCGCCGCGCCGAGGCCGCGCGAAAGCTGGCGCGGCACTCGCTGTGGCTCAGCATGGCGGGCGCGGCCCTGGTCATCGCGCTGATGCTGGCGTTTGACTTGACCGAGATCCAGCTGATGCCGGCGCGCGGCACGCCCAGCCTGTGGCCGATCCGCATCCTCACCGATTTCGGCAAGGACGAGTACGTGCTCTCGGTGCTGGGCGTCGTGCTGGTCGTCGTAGCGCTAATTGCGGCCGGGCTTCACGGCACAAGGCGCGCGCTGCTGCTGGGCCTCGGCACGCGGCTGCAGTTCCTGTTTCTGTCCGTTGCCTTCTCCGCGTTGATCGGCGAGATCCTGAAATATCTCATCGGCCGGGGGCGGCCCTTCGTCGGCGGCAAGGCCGATCCATTCAACTTCATCCCGTTCGAGGGCTCGGGAGCCTATGCCAGCCTGCCGTCGGGCCATGCGATCGCGGCGTTCGCGCTGGCGTTTGCGGTCTCCGCGCTGTGGCCGCGGCTGCGGGTGTTCATGTTCACTTACGCAATCGTGATCCTGCTGACGCGCCTCGTGCTGCTCGCGCATCACCCCAGCGACGTTACCGCCGGGGCTCTGGTCGGCATCGTCGGCGCCATGACGGTCCGCTATTGGTTTGCCGCGCGCCGGCTCGCCTTCGCCATCCGCGCCGACGGCACCATCGTGCCGCTTCCGGGGCCGGTTACAGGGCGCCTCAAAAGGGTTGCCCGCGGGGCGTCCGCCCCATAAAAGCGGCTGCCTGCCGGGGCCGCCGGTTCCCCGAGGGCAGGCCAATTCCAACCACGAGCCTCGATTTGTTGACGTCCCAGCCATCGGTTTCCATCGTCGTTCCCGTGCGCAACGAAGCCGACAACATCGCGCCGCTGATCGAGGAGATCACGGCGGCGCTCGATGGCCGCTGGGATTACGAGATCATCTACGTCAATGACGGCTCGACGGACGCGACCGGCGAGCGCCTCAAGACCGTCATGGTGCAACGGGCCAATCTGCGCCAGCTCCGGCACGTCCGGTCGGGAGGCCAGTCGGCCGCGGTCCGCAGCGGCGTGCGCGCGGCGCGCGGGGTGATCGTCGCGACGCTCGACGGCGACGGACAGAACAATCCGGCCTTCCTGCCGGACCTGATCTCGGCGGTCGAGAAGGGTGCCAATGTCGGCCTCGCCGCGGGACAGCGCGTCGGGCGCAAGGATACCGGCTTCAAGAAATTCCAGTCGCGCGTGGCCAACAAGGTCCGCAACGCGATCCTCAAGGACGGCACGCGCGACACTGGCTGCGGCCTGAAGGCGTTCCGCCGCGACGTGTTCCTGATGATGCCCTATTTCGACGGGCTGCATCGCTTTCTGCCGGCGCTGGTTCGCCGCGAGGGCTTTGACATTGCCTATGTCGACGTGATCGACCGGCCGCGCCGGTCCGGCGTGTCCAACTATGGCTTCTTCGACCGGCTGTGGATCGGCATCATGGACCTCGCCGGCGTGTGGTGGCTGATCCGCCGCAAGAAGACGACACCAGATGTGACTGAGGTGAACGCATGATCATCCAATACGGTCAGGCGCTGAGCAACTATCTCTACGACGTCTTCGTCGCCAAGTTCGACTTCTGGCTCGCGTTTGGTCTCGTCGCGCAGCTGTTCTTCACCGCGCGCTTCCTGGTGCAGTGGATCGCGAGCGAGCGCGCCGGCAACAGCGTGGTGCCGATGGCGTTCTGGTTCTGCTCGATGGGCGGCGGCCTGATGACGCTGGTCTATGGCGTCGTGAAGCGCGAGCCCGTGATCATCCTCGGACAGGCGCTCGCGACCATCATCTATATCCGCAACATCATGCTGATCATCAAGAACCGCGGCCGCGCGTCGCTGGAGCGCTGACCCAAGGCCCTAGCGCGGCAGCGCCGAGGCCGCGCCTGAGGCGGGCAGGGCGGCTGTCTCCGCCTCGGTCCTGCGATAGGGCTCGCCGGCCGCATCGAGCACGGGATAGGCGACCGAGCAGATGTGCGAGTGGATGCGGCGCAAGTCGCGCAGCACGTCGAGATGCAGCGAGGTGGTCTCGATGGTTTCAGGCCGGCCCTCGCGCAGCCGGTCGAGATGGCGCTCGACGGCGGCAAGCTCGGTGTTCTTCAGCGTGGTCTTCTCGACCAGCAGCTTGCGTGCTTCGTTGGCGTCGCCCGACATGAACACGCCGAAGGCGATGCGCAGTGATTCCATCGTACGCTTGTGGAAGGCGGCGAGTTCCTCGGCGCCCTCGGCGGAGAACTGGAAGCGGCGCTTGATCTTCTTGGTCGCAAGCTCGCTCAGGCTCTTGTCGATGATGTCGCCGATATGCTCGAGATTGATGGCGAAGGAGACGATCTCCATCGCACGACGCCCCTCGCTCTCGTCGAGGCTGCCGCGCATCAGCTTAGTCACGTAGAGCTTGATGGCCTCGTCGAGACTGTCGACGACATTGTCCATCTTCGAGACCTGATCGACCAGCGCGCGGTCCCCGGTCATCATCGCGGACATCACCTTGCGCAGCATGACTTCGACGAGGTCGCCCATGCGCAGCGTCTCGCGGGCCGCGTCCGCCAGCGCCAGCGACGGCGTCTCCAGCGCGGTCTCGTCGAGATAGCGCGGTCGGGCCGGGTCGGTCTCCTGCACGCGGTCGGGCAGGAGGCGGGTGAGCAGGCGCGACATGGTGTCGAGCATGCCGATGAAGATGATCGCGGTCCCGGCGTTGAAGGCAATGTGGAACGCGGCCGTCATCTTCGCCAGATCCGGCTGCCAGGCGTGCATGTGCTCGGCGATCACGCCGAGGAACGGCATGACGAGAGCGACCCCCACCACGCGGTTGATGAGATTGCCGACCGGAAGGCGGTAGCTTGCGGGATCGTCGCGCCTGGCACCTTCGAACACGGGATTGATGGCGCTGCCGAGATTGGCGCCGAGCACCAGGGCCAGCGCGGCGTAGGGCGTGATAAACTGCGAATAGGCCAGCGACATGATCAGCAGCACGCTGGCGACGCTCGAATGCACCGCCCAGGTGACCAGCGCGGCGATGACGATGCACAGGACGGGATCGCCTGTTATCGCCGCCATTACGACGCGCATGCCGGGTGCGTTCTCCGCCGGCGCCAGCGTGTCGAGCAGGATGTGCAGCGACAGCAGCATCAGGCCGAGGCCGATGCAGACGCGGCCGACGTCCTTGATCCGCGAGCGCGGTCCGGAGCGGAAGGCAACGAGGCCGAGCACGAACAGGACAGGCGCGACGGCGGCGATGTTGAACGACAGCACCTGCACGATCAGCGTCGTGCCGACATTGGCGCCCAGCATGATCGCGAGCGCGGCGGCGAGGCTGACGAGGCCCTCGGCCGCAAACGACGAGGTGATCAGGGCCGTCGCCGTGCTGCTCTGGAGCAGCGCGGTGAGGCCGAGGCCGGCGGCGAATGCGCTGATGCGGTTGCCCAGCGCCTTGCCGAGCAGCCGCCGCAGGTCGGGACCGAACGCGCGCAGGATCCCGCTGTGAACCATGTGCAGGCCCCACAGCAGCAGCGCAACGCCGCCCATCAGATCGAGCAGAACCAACGTTCCCATGCTCCGTGTCCGGATTGGAGTCGATTGGTGAGGCTAGCGCCAAACGTCGGCGGATCAACCCTTTGTTGGCGCGTCGACGTTAACGTTTGCGCGTGTTGCTCGTTCCCGCAGCGGAATGCCTTGTGAGCAGGCTCACATTGCCGCCTTGAGGGCAGCGAAGCCGCGATCGAGATCGGCCTTGAGATCGTCGACGCTCTCGAGGCCAATATGGAGTCGCAGCGTCGGGCCGCCGGGCGCCCATTTGGTCGCGGTGCGATAGTCGTTGCAGTCGAAAGGAATTGCGAGGCTCTCGAAGCCGCCCCAGGAGAATCCCATGCCGAACAGCTTGAGCGTGTTCAGCATGGTGTCGACGGCCTGCTGCGGCGCCGGCTTCAGGACGATGCTGAACAGGCCCGAGGCGCCGGTGAAGTCACGCTTCCAGATCGCGTGGCCGGGATCGGTCTCGAGGCCCGGATGCAGCACGCGCGCGACCTCGGGACGCCCCGCTAGCCAGCGCGCCATGTCGAGCCCGGAGCGATGGTGCTGGGCGAGCCGCACCGACAGCGTGCGCAGGCCGCGCAGCGCGAGGAAGACGTCGTCGGGGCCGGCGCAGACACCGAGCAGGCGGATGCCCTCGGCGATCTGCGGCCAGGCCTTCGCGTTGGCCGAGATGGTGCCGAACATGATGTCGGAATGGCCGCCGATATATTTGGTGGCGGCCTGCATGCTGATGTCGACACCCTGCTCGAGCGAGCGGTGATAGAGCGGCGTTGCCCAGGTGTTGTCGTCGATGACGAGCGCGCCCTTCGCATGCGCGACCTCGGCGATGGCGCGGATGTCGGGCATCTCGAAGGATTGCGAGCCTGGCGCCTCCACCAGCACCGCGCGGGTGTTGGGCTTGAACAGTTTTTCGATGCCGGCGCCGATCTTCGGATCGAAATAGGTGGTCTCGACGCCAAAGCGGGTCAGCATGCCGTTGCAGAAATTCCGCGACGGCCGGTAGATGTTGTCGACGACCAGGATATGGTCGCCGGCCTTCAGCACCGAGAGCAGGGTGGTGGAGATCGCCGACAGCCCCGACGGCACGATGCCGACGCCGGCGCATTGCGGCCCCTCCAGGGTCATCAGCGTGTCCTGGAACGCCCTGGTCGTGGGGGTGCCGTGGCGGCCATAGGTGAACTCGCCGCGATGGGCATGGAGATCCTCGGCGGTCGGATAGAGCACGGTCGAACCGTGGAACACCGGCGGATTGACGAACCCCTTCTGCGCCTTGGTGTCGCGGCCGGAGGTGACCAGCCGGGTCTCGGCCTGCTGCTGGGAGGGGTGCGAGGAATCCATGCGTCTGCTTTCAAAACCGCGTTTCCGCCAGGGCGCCTTGCGCCAGGCGAGCCGGCCGGAAGGCCGCTCGCGTTAATAACAGAACACAGAAGACTCCCGTCAACCCCTTGACCCGGCTCGCCAGTCGTTCTGTGATGCGCAGGTGCTATTCAGTCGCTGCATGTTGAGGGGCCTGCGCGACCTTCGATCCATCGTCTGACCGGACCTTGCGCCACAGCCAATGATGCGGGCGCAGCCGGCGTGGATTAAGGTATGGCCTCCCGGTATAGGCGGGTGTTCGGCAAGGTTTCCCAGCATGACTCTTGCAAGGCTTACCCCCGGCAGAGACGATCCCAAAGACAACATTCCTGACCTTGAGACGACCTTGAAAGGCCTTCAGCCCATGAAACGCGTAACCCTGGCTCTTACCCTCGCTCTCGCCGCCGGCCTGTCCGCCCAGGCCGCCGATGCGCAAACGCTCAAGACCGTCAAGGATCGGGGCACGCTCTCCTGCGGCGTCAGCCAGGGCCTGCCGGGTTTCTCCTCGCCCGACGACAAGGGCAACTGGACCGGCCTCGACGTCGATCTCTGCCGCGCCATCGCGGCCGCCGTCTTCAACGACCCGACCAAGGTCAAGTACGTGCCGCTGTCCGCCAAGGACCGCTTTACCGCGCTGCAATCCGGTGAAGTCGATGTGCTCTCGCGCAACACCACCTGGACGATTTCGCGCGACACCTCGCTCGGCGCCAATTTCACCGGCGTGACCTATTACGACGGGCAAGGCTTCATGGTGAAGAAGTCGCTCAAGGTGAATTCGGCGCTGGAGCTGAACAGCGCCTCGGTCTGCGTGCAGACGGGCACCACCACCGAGCAGAACCTCGCCGACTACTTCAAGGCCAATAACATGAAGTACGAGGTGATCGCGTTCGGCACCAACGACGAGACCGTCAAGGCCTATGAAGCCGGCCGCTGCGACGTCTTCACCACCGACCAGTCGGGCCTCTACGCCAACCGCCTCAAGCTAGCCAATCCCAACGACCACATGGTTCTGCCCGAGATCATCTCGAAGGAGCCGCTCGGACCGATGGTCCGCCACGGTGACGACCAGTGGTTCGACATCGTGAAATGGACGCTGTTCGCGCTGGTCACCACCGAAGAGCTCGGCATCACCTCGAAGAACGTCGACGAGAAGGCCAAGATGGAAAATCCGGAGCTGAAGCGCGTGCTCGGCACCGACGGCAATTTCGGCGAACAGCTCGGCCTGACCAAGGACTGGGTCATCCGGATCACGAAGGCGGTGGGCAATTACGGCGAGATGTTCGACCGCAATGTCGGTGCCGGCTCGCCGCTCGCCATCAACCGCGGTCTCAACAATCTCTGGAACAAGGGCGGTCTCCAGTACGCGCCGCCGATCCGCTGATCTCGCCTGAACCGCTGAAGCGGCGATGAGCACCGAGGCTCGCAAACCGCCGGCCCAGATTGCGCTGAAGATCCGGCGCCTTCTGGGCGGCAAGACCGGCTGGAACGGCGTCGCCGTCCAGCTTGCCTTCGCGGCGGTTCTGGGCTGGATCGCCTATGAAATCGTCTCCAATACCCGCGCCAACCTCGAGAACCAGCACATCGCCGCAGGTTTCGGCTTCCTGCGGAACAATGCCGGCTTCGACGTCAACCAGACCCTGATCTCCTACACCGGCTCGGACACGTTCCTGCGCGTGTTCGTGGTCGGGCTTCTCAACACGCTCGTGGTCTCGGTGGTGGGCATCTTCTTCGCCACCGTGCTCGGCTTCGTCGTCGCGCTGTGCCGGCTGTCGCCGAACTGGCTGCTGTCGCGGGTCGGCGAGATCTATGTCGAGATCATCCGCAACCTGCCGGTGCTGTTCCAGATCCTGTTCTGGTACCTCGCGGTGCTGGCTGCGCTGCCCAATCCGCGGCAGAGCATTTCGCTGCTCGGCATCGCCTTCATCAGCAATCGCGGCCTCGTCATTCCATCACCGATCGGCGGAAGCGGCCTGATGCCGTTCCTGGCGGTCCTGGCGCTCGGCGTCGTGGCCTCGCTGGCGCTGCGGATCCATGCACGGCGCGCGCTGTTCCAGCGCGGGCAGGCGATCCGCATCTGGCCCTATGTGCTGGGCCTGCTGTTCGGCCTGCCGCTCGCCACCATGCTGGTGTTCGGCCTGCCTTTCACGCTCGAGCTGCCGCAGCTCAAGGGGTTCAATTTCGCCGGTGGCGCGCGCATCATTCCCGAGTTCGTGGCGCTGACGCTGGCGCTGTCGACCTACACCGCCGCCTTCATCGCCGAGATCGTGCGCGCCGGCATCCTGTCGGTGCACAAGGGCCAGATGGAGGCGGGGTCTTCGCTCGGCCTCAGTCGCGGCGCCACGCTGCGCCTGATCGTGGTGCCGCAGGCGATGCGCGTCATCGTGCCGCCGCTGACCAACCAATATCTCAATTTGACCAAGAATTCGTCGCTGGCGGTCGCGATCGGCTATCCCGACCTCGTCTCGGTATGGGCCGGCACGTCGCTGAGCCAGACCGGGCAGGCGATCGAGATCATCGCGATGACGATGGGCGTCTATCTCTTGATCTCGCTGCTCACCAGCGCGATCATGAGCGTCTACGGTTGGCGCGTCAGCCGGAGCCTGGGCGCATGAGCGATATCACCGCATCCGCCTATGTCCGCCGGGATCTGCTCACTGAGCGTCCCGCGCCGGTAAAGACGACAGGCTTCATTGGCCTCGTGCGCACGCGCCTGCTCAATTCGCCGACCAACATCCTGATCACCATCGTCAGTGCCCTGTTGCTCTGGTTCACCATCGTTCCCAGCGTCAAATTCCTGTTCGTGGACGCGGTCTGGACCGGCACGGACCGCACGGCCTGCCTGGCTGAAAACGGTGCCTGCTGGCCGTATATCCAGGCCAAGCTGCCGCAACTGATCTATGGCTTCTATCCCGAGGCCGAGCGCTGGCGGGTCAACCTCACATTCGCCCTCGCGGCGGTCCTGCTGGTGCCGATGCTGGTGCCGCGCCTGCCGGCGAAGGCGATCAACGCCAGCCTGTTCTTCTTCGCCTTTCCCGTCGTCGCATTCTTCCTGCTGCATGGCGGCGGCGTTACGGGCTTCGGCCTGAGCTGGACCGCCGGACTGCTGCAATTGTTCGACGACAGCATCATCGGCGCCGGGCAGGTCCTGCTCAACCTCAGCAAGACCTCGGCGATCGCGCCGCTGCTGTGGGCGCTCGGCAGTCTCATCGTGCTGGTCGGCAAGGCGATCTACTGGCTGATCTTTCCGCTGACCTGGCTGCGTGACCAGCTCGAGGCCTCGGGCCAGTCGGTCTGGACCGATTTCGCCATCACGACCGCCGTCGTGTCCTTGATCGCGTTCGTGCTGGGCGGCGGCGTGCGCTCGGGATGGCGGCCGCTGGTGTGGAGCCTCGCCACGTTCGCCACCATCGCGATCGTGATCAAGCTGATGGGGCTCGACCACGGCGGACTGGCCGTCGTGCAGACGCGGCTCTGGGGCGGTCTTCTGGTGACGCTGGTGGTCTCCGTCGCCGGCATCGTCACCTCGCTGCCGATCGGCATCGCGCTCGCGCTCGGCCGCCGCTCCAGCATTCCCCTGATCCGGATCTTCTCGATCGCCTTCATCGAGTTCTGGCGCGGCGTGCCGCTGATCACCGTGCTGTTCTTCGCCACCTACATGCTGCCCCTGTTCCTGCCGGGCAATTTCACGGTCGACGGCCTCGTCCGCGCCCTGATCGGCATCGCGCTGTTCACCGGCGCCTACCAGGCCGAGAACGTCCGCGGCGGCCTCGCCGCGATCCCGCGCGGGCAGGGCGAGGCCGCCGCAGCCCTGGGGTTGTCCTGGTGGAAGACCACCTCGCTGATCGTGCTGCCGCAGGCGCTGCGCCACGTCATCCCGAACCTCGTCAACAGCTTCATCTCGCTGTTCAAGGACACCTCGCTGGTCTCGATCGTCGCGCTGTTCGATCTGCTGGGATCGCTGCGCGCCTCGTTCGCCGATCCGAAATGGTCGGCGCCGTCGACCCTGTTCACCGGCTTTGCCTTTGCCGGGATCATCTATTTCCTGTTCTGCTTTGGAATGTCGCGCTACTCGCTGTTCGTCGAGCACCGTCTCAACGCCCACCGTCGCAACTGATCGAGGCCATCATGTCCGACCCCATCGTCAAGATTTCCGGCCTGAACAAATGGTACGGCGACTTCCACGTCCTGCGCGACATCGACCTCGAGGTTCGCAAGGGAGAGCGCATCGTGATCTGCGGCCCCTCCGGCTCCGGCAAGTCGACGCTGATCCGCTGCATCAATGCGCTGGAGGAGTTCCAGGAGGGTGAGATCGTCGTCGACGGCATCGAGCTCGGGCCGAACCTCAAGCACATCGACGCCGTGCGCCGCGAGGTCGGCATGGTGTTCCAGAGTTTTAATCTGTTCCCGCACCTTACCGTGCTCGACAACTGCACGCTGGCGCCGATCTGGGTACGCAACATCCCCAAGAGGGATGCCGAGGCGACCGCGATGAAATTCCTGGAGCGGGTCAAGATTCCGCACCAGGCCAACAAGTTTCCGGGCCAGATGTCCGGCGGCCAGCAGCAACGCGTCGCGATCGCCCGCGCGCTGACCATGAACCCCAAGGTGATGCTGTTCGACGAGCCGACCTCGGCGCTCGACCCCGAGATGGTCAAGGAGGTGCTCGACACCATGGTCGACCTCGCCGAGGAGGGCATGACCATGCTGGTCGTCACCCACGAAATGGGCTTTGCCCGCGAGGTCGCCAACCGCGTCGTGTTCATGGACGCCGGCCAGATCATCGAGGCCAACACCCCGAACGAGTTCTTCGCCAGCCCCCAGCATGCCCGCACCAAGCTGTTCCTGAGCCAGATCCTGCGGTGAGCGCCCGCCATCCGGCGGCGTCACGGGGCTGAGCCACCAGCTTCGCACCATGCGAATCAGCGCGTCTCTTTTTTCGGACCATACTCCGGAGAGAGACCTTGAGCAGTGTCGGCGCACGCGCATATCAGGCTGCGCGGTTGGAAAAGAAGTTGAGGAAACAGGCGGATGCCGTCATGTCCATCGCGATTGAGGCGATCGGGCAGGGCAATCTTGACGAGGCCGAGATCCTCTGCCGCGAGATCCTGAAAGAGGTTCCGGATCATTTCCACGCCACGCACGTGCTCGGCCTGCGGGCGTTCGACGGCGGGCATTACGAGGACGCGCAATTCCTGCTCGAGCGCGCGATCATGCTCGATCCGCGCTCGCCCGATGCGCACAGCAATCTCGGGGCCGTGTATTTCGCGCTGGAGAAGTACAAGGACGCGCGCGCATGCCAGGAGAAGGCCATCGCGCTGAAGCCGAATTGTCCGATCACCCTGACCAATCTCGGCAACACGATGCTGCACATGGGCCTTGCCAAGGATGCGATCGCGCTGCACGAGCGCGCCCTCAGGCTGAAGCCGGACTATGCCGATGCGTTCTGCAACTGCGGCATGGCGGAGCTGATGATCGGCGAGTTCGAGCGTGCCGGCAAGAACTTCGATCGCACCCTGTCGCTTCAGCCGCGTCATGCGGAAGCCATCGCCGGCAAGGGCATGGTGTGCCTCGAGCTCAGGCATTTCGAGCAGGCGGAAGCCGCCCTTGATCTGGCCCTGGCACTCAAGCCGGGCTCGCCGCGCATTCTGGTGCAGCGCGGACGGCTTTATCTGACTTTGTCCCGGCTGCAGAAGGCGGCGGAGGATTTCGACGCGGCGCTGGCGCAATCGCCGCGGAACGAGCTCGCGCTGTGCTGGCGGGCGCAAGTCGACATCATGGTCCGGAACACGGCGGGGGCCATGGCGGGCGTCAAGACCCTGCTCGAGGTCAATCCGCAGTCCGAGGCGGGCATGGCGCTGCTGGCCGCCTGCTACGCGAACCAGGGCGACATCGCGACCGCGCTCGTGCATCTCGACGCGGCGCTGGCGATCGCGCCGGACTTCCCGGAGGCCATCGGATACAAGATCTTCGTGCTGGATTACCTGCCGGAGGCCGATTTCGTGGTCCAGCAGGCGGCCCGGAAATACTGGTGGGACCAGATCGGCGCCAAGCTTCCGCAGCGGACGCTGGCGCCGCGCAATCTCGATCCGGACAGGCAGATCGTGGTCGGCTATGTCGCCTCCGAATTCAGGCAGCACTCGGCAGCGTACTCGCTGCTGCCGGTGCTGCGCCATCATGATCGCGCCGACTTCAAGATCGTCTGCTATTGCTGCTGGCCGCTGCAGGACGACATGACCGAGAAGTTCAAGTCCTGCGCCGACGTCTGGGTCGAGGCCGCGCAGTTCTCGGACGACGAGCTGGCCGATCGCATCCAGGCCGACGGCATCGACGTCCTGATCGACGTCTCCGGGCATACGACCGGCAGCCGGCTCCATATGTTCGCGCGCAAGCCGGCGCCCATCCAGGTCACGGGTTTCGGGCATGCCACCGGAACCGGCCTGCAGACCATGGACTACGTGCTCGCGGACCCGACCTTCATTCCGCACTCGGCGCGCCATCTGCTGGCCGAGAAGGTCCACGATCTGCCGTGCCTGATCACGATCGATCCCATCCTGGACGTGCCGCCTTCGGAGCTGCCCATGCTCCGCAACGGCTATGTGACCTTCGGTGTCTTCAACCGCATCTTCAAGATATCGGACGAGGCGATCCGGGTGTGGTCGAAGGTGATGCGCGAAGTGACGGGATCGAAGGTCATCATCAAGAACGGGCTGCTCGACGATCCCTTGTTGCGCGACCGCCTGGTCGCCCGGTTCGTGGCGCAGGGCATTGCCGAGGAGAACGTCATCTGCATGGGCACGACCCCGCGCAACGAGCATTTGCGGGCCTTTGCCAATGTCGACATCTCGCTCGATACCTTCCCGCAAAACGGCGGCATCAGCACCTGGGAATCCCTCTATGCGGGCGTGCCGGTCGTGGCCAAGCTCGGCAACGGTTCCTCAGCGCGGGCCGGCGGGTCGATCGTGGCGGCCGTCGGTCTTGAGGACTGGGTCGCCGAGGACGACGAGGGCTACGCCGCGATCGCGTGCAAATATGCCGCCCAGCCCGCGCATCTGGCCAAGCTGCGCGCGGAGCTGCCGGCCCAGATCGCCAATTCCCCGGCCGGCAACGTCGAGAGCTACACGCGCAGGGTCGAGGCGGGCTATCGCCAGTTCTGGCGCGACTATTGTGCCTCGGCAAGCGGCGAGGTGGCGTAGCCATCGGCTGCGCCGGATCAGCAGACGCGAACACCGGGAAATCCCGGGGGCATGGCCGGTCCAGCCGGCCGGCGGGCCGGGCTTGCGAATCAGTTAGACTCGTCTCGGGCCATCCTCCGGAGAGCAACCTTGCAGAACAGCGGCGCCGGCGCACGCGCATTCCAGAACGCGCGATTGCAGAAGAAATTGATGAAGCAGGCGGACGCCATTCTCTCCGCCGCGGCCGCCGCCTATGGCCAGGGGCGATATGCCGAGACCGAGGCGCTCTGCCGTGAGATCCTGAAGGCGCTTCCGGATCATGTCGACGCCATCCACCTGCTCGGGATGTGTGCGCATGACGGCCGGCGCCTGGAGGAGGCGCGGGAGCTGCTCGAGCGCGTGATCGCGCTCGACCCGCGCCTGCATGATGCCCACAACAACCTCGCGACCGTGCATTTCGACCTCGGCAATCTCGAGGAGGCGCGGCGGTGCCAGGAGAAGGCCATCGCGCTGAAACCCAATTTCGCGGTGGCGCTGACCAATCTCGGCAACACGCTGATGCATCTCGGCCAGTACGAAAAGGCGATCGAGTTCCACGAGCGCGCCATCAAGGTTAAGCCGAACTATGCCGACGCGCTCTGCAACCGCGGCATGGTCGAAATCGTGCTTGGCCAGATCATGCGCGCCAAGGAAAGTTTCGAGCGCGCCCTGCTGTTTCAGCCGCGTCACGCCGAGGCGATTGTCGGCAGCGGCATGGTCAGCATGGAGCTGCGGCACTACGAGGAGGCGGCAGCCAAGTTTGCCACGGCGCTCGCGATCAAGCCCGGCGCGCCACGGATCATGGCCCAGCGCGGACGGCTGAGTTACGAGCTGCAGCAGCTGGAGCCCGCGCTCGCGGATTTCGAGGCGGCGCTTGCGATCTCGCCCAAGCTCGAGCTCGCGCTCCGGGGCAAGGCGCAGACCTGCCTCGTGATGGGAAAGACCGCGCAGGCGATGGCGGCGGCAACGGCCTTGATCGAGCAGAATCCGCGCTCCGAGATGGGCTTGGCCCTGATGGGCTTCTCCTATTCGAACCAGGGCGATATGGACACTGCGATCGAGTATCTCGATCGCGCGCTGGCGATCCGCCCGGACTATGGCGATGCGATCAGGGGCAAGATCTTCCTGCAGGATTACCGCGCCGAAGCCGACTTCGCGCTCCAGCAGGCGGTCCGGCGGGATTGGTGGGATTTGATCGGCTCCAAACTGCCGCGGCGGACGCTGGCGAAGCGGCCGCTCGATCCGGACAAGCAGATCGTGGTCGGCTATGTCGCGGCCGAATTCCGCCAACACTCGGCGGGTCTCACCCTGCTGCCGGTGCTGCGCAATCACGATCACGCCAACTTCAAGATCATCTGCTACTATTCGTGGCCGGGAGCGGACGAGTACACCGCCATATTCAAGTCGCTGGCGGATGTCTGGGTCGACGCCTGGAACCTTTCGGACGACGAACTCGCCGATCGCATCGAGGCCGACAAGGTCGACATCCTGATCGACGTGTCGGGCCACACGACCGGCAACAGGCTGCAGGTCTTCGCGCGAAAGCCGGCGCCGATCCAGGCCACCGGGTTCGGACACGCGACGGGCACCGGCATGCAGACCATGGACTATGTGCTCGCGGATCCCGTTTTCATTCCGCCGTCAGTCCGGCATCTGTTTCCCGAAAAGATCCACGATCTGCCGTGCCTGATCACGATGGAGCCCGTCTCGAATCTGCAGCCGACCGAGCTGCCGATGATACGCAACGGCTACGTCACCTTCGGCGTGTTCAACCGCATCTACAAGATTTCGGACCAGGCGATCGGCGTCTGGTCGCGCCTGATGCGGGAGCTGCCGGGATCGAAGATCATCCTCAAGCATGGTTTGCTCGATGATCCCCTGCTGCGCGACAGCCTCGTCGCACGCTTCGTGGCGCAGGGTATTGCCGAGGAGGATATCACCTGCCTCGGCACCACCTCGCGCGACGACCACCTGCTGGCCTTCGGGCAGATCGATATATCCCTCGACACGTTCCCGCAAAACGGCGGCATCAGCACCTGGGAGTCGCTCTACAAGGGCGTTCCCGTCGTCGCCAAGCTCGGCAACGGTGCCTCCTCGCGCGCCGGCGCCTCCATCGTGGCCTCCGTCGGGCTCGGTGATTGGGTCGCTGAGGATGACGAGGGCTATATCGAGATCGCCCGCAGGTATGCCTCGCAGCCCGCGCTTCTGGCGCAGTTGCGCGCGGGTCTGCCGGCCCGGATCGCAGCGTCGCCCGCCGGCAATGTCGAGATCTACACGCGCGAGCTCGAAGCGGGCTATCGCAAGTTCTGGCGCGACTATTGCGCCGCGGCCTCCGGAGAGACGCTTTGAGCAGCGCCGGCGCGCGCGCATTCCAGAATGCGCGGTTGCAGAAGAAATTGAAGAAGCAGGCGGACGCCATCATATCGGCTGCGTCGAGCGCGTATGGCCAGGGCAGGTATGCGGAGACCGATGCGCTCTGCCGCCAGATCCTGCAGGCGATTCCGGATCATTTCGACGCCATGCATTTGCTCGGACTGTGCGTGCAACAAGGCGGGCGCCTCGATGAAGCTCAACAGCTGCTTGAGCGTGCGATCGCCATCGATCCGCGTTCGCATGAGGCCCACAGCAATCTCGCGACCGTGTACTTTGTCCTGCAGAAATATGATGCGGCCCGTGCCTGTCAGGAGAAGGCGATCGCGCTGAAGCCGAGTTTTGCGCCAGCCCTGATGGGCCTCGGCAATACCTTGCTCCAGATGAACCTGCCCGAGCAGGCCATCGAGATGTACGATCGCGCCATCAAGCTGAAGCCCGACTATGCCGATGCGCTCTGCAATCGCGGCCTGGCCGAGCTGGCGCTGGGCCTGTTCGACCGCGCCATGCAGAGTTTGGAGCGCACCCTGTTGTTTCAGCCGCGCCACGCCGAAGCGCTCGTCGGCAAGGGCGTTGTCAGTCTTGAGCTGAAGCACTACGACGAGGCGGACGCCGCTCTCGCAGCGGCGCTGGCGATCAGGCCCGGCTCACCGAAGGTCCTGGCACATCGCGGACGGCTCAATCTTGCGCTGTCGCGGCCGGCCCAGGCGGTCGCGGATTTCGATGCCGCGCTTGCGCTCGCGCCGAAGCTCGAGGTGGCCTTGCGGGGCAAGGCGGAAGTCGCGCTGAGCATGGGCAATACGGCCCAGGCGATCCTGGCCTGCAAGACGCTGCTGGAGGAAAATCCGCGCTCGGCGATCGCGCTCGCGCTGCTCAGCGCCTGTTTCGCCAACCAGGGAGAGATGGCAGCCGCTATCGAACATCTCGACGCGGCGCTGGCGATTACGCCGGATCCGGATTTGATCGCGCGGAAGATTTTCTTTCTCGACTACCTCCCCGAAGCCGATTTCGCGGTCCAGCAGGCCGCGCGAAAATATTGGGGTGAAACGGTCGGCGCCAGGGTGCCGCCAAGGAAGCTCTTGCCCCGGCAGCTCGATCCCGATCGGCGGATCGTCATCGGCTATGTCTCCGCCGAGCTCTGGTATCACTCGGCGGCGTTCACGCTGCTTCCGGTGCTCAGCCACCACGACCGCGCCAATTTCGAGATCGTCTGCTATGCGTGCTCGCCGTCGCGCGACGAGATGACCGAGAAATTCAAGTCGCTGGCGGACGTCTGGGTCGATGCCTGGCAGCTTTCCGACGACGAACTGGCCGATCGCATCCAGGCCGACAAGGTCGATATCCTGATCGACGTGTCCGGGCACTCGACCGGCAACAGGCTTCCCGTTTTCGCGCGCAAGCCGGCCCCTGTTCAGGTCACCGGTTTCGGGCACGCCACAGGAACGGGCCTTCGGACCATGGACTACGTGCTCGCGGATCCCGTCTTCATTCCGCCATCGGCGCGGCACCTGCTGGCCGAAAAGGTCTTTGACCTGCCGTGCCTGATCACGATCGATCCGATCCTGGACGTGCCTTCGTCGGAGCCGCCCATGCTCCGCAACGGCCATGTGACCTTCGGTGTGTTCAATCGGGTCAACAAGATCTCGGACGACGCCATCCGCGTCTGGTCGAAATTGATGCGTGAGGTGACCGGATCGAAGATCATCGTCAAGCATACCCTGCTTGACGATCCTCTGGTGCGCGACGGCCTCCTCGCACGCTTCGTGGCGCAGGGCATTGCCGAGGAGAACATCACGTGCCTCGGCTCGTCCGAACGCACGGACCATCTGCGAGCCTTTGCGAACGTCGATATCTCGCTCGATCCATTCCCGCAGAACGGCGGCATCAGCACCTGGGAATCCCTCTATGCGGGCGTTCCCGTCGTCGCCAGGCTCGGCCATGGCGCCTCGTCGCGCGCCGGCGCCTCCATCGTGGCGGCCGTGGGTCTGACCGACTGGGTCGCCGAGGACGACGAGGGCTATATTGAGATCGCCCGCAGGTTTGGGTCGCAGCCCGCGCTTCTGGCGCAGTTGCGCGCGGAATTGCCGGCCCGGATCGCAGCTTCGCCCGCGGGCAATGTCGAGATCTACACACGCAGGGTCGAGGCAGGCTACCGCCAGTTCTGGCGCGATTATTGCGCCGCGGCAGCCGGGCAAGGCGAGGGCGCCTGACCCCGGCCGATCCCCCGGGCGCGTACGCCCAAATTAGGGTTCGGGAAACCATGCGCGGCTGCGCGGCGGTGCCGTTTCACGGCTCCGAAAGCTATTGCTGTGCATATGGCGCCAAATAGGTGCGCCAATGCTCGGTTTTCTGTTCGGCTTCAATGCGCGTCTCGGGCGCTTGCACTTCTTCCTCGCAACGATCGCGCTTGCCGTCGTGATGACGGCGATCTGCTTTGCGATCGCGATGGCCGTCTTTCACGATACGTCGCCCGCCCTGATCCGGCCGCAAGATCTGCTGACGAACCGGGCGATCATCGCCGCGATGGTGCTGTTCGGATGTGCGACCTTCATGCTGCAATCGATGCGAATCCGCGACATCGGCTGGGACCCGGTCTGCGTGGTGCCGGCCTGGGTCGCGCTCATGTTCGTCGATCACGTCGTCGCGGGCCAGTTTCCGGCCTGGGCCATCGGTGGAGAGCACCAGGGCACTGCCGTCGGCGCGCTGGTCAATCTCGTGCTGTTGCTGGCGCTCACGTTCTGGCCGAGCGCCGGCAGCGAAGGCTCGTATGCCAACCCGTTCCAGTCGCGCACGCAGGCGGCCCCGCCGTCACTGACGAACGAGCGCCTGGCGCGCGTGTCGCAAGGCGCCTCGCGTCCGACCTGGAGCTAATCAAGCGCTAGACGAAGGGCGGCTTGATGTTGCTGCGCTTCTCCAGCCATTCCGGCACGGGAAGGTTCTTGGCGCGCATGAAGTCCGCGTTGAACAGCTTGGACTGGTAGCGGCTGCCGGAATCGCACAGCACGGTGACGATCGTCTTGCCGGGCCCGAGCTGTTTTGCGAGGCGCATCGCGCCCACGATGTTGATGCCGGTGGAGCCGCCGAGGCACAGGCCTTCGTGCTGGAGCAGCTCGTAGATCATCGTCACAGCTTCGGCATCGGGAATGAGATAGGCGTCATCGACCTTCGCGCTCTCGACGATCGCGGTCGAGCGGCCGAGCCCGATGCCTTCCGTAATGGAGTCGCCGGGGGTGGCCTTGGCGGTCCCCGTCCTGAAATATTCATACATGCCGGCGCCGGCCGGATCGGCGCAGGCAATCCGGACGTCCTTGTTCTTCTCCTTCAGATAGCGGCTGATGCCGGCGAGCGTGCCGCCGCTGCCGACCGAGCAGACGAAACCGTCGACCTTGCCGCCGGTCTGCTCCCAGATCTCGGGACCGGTCGAGTCGTAATGCGCCTTGGCGTTGTCGAGGTTGTTCCACTGGTCGGCGAACAGCACGCCGTTCGGCTCGGTCTTGCGCAGCTCGTCGGCGAGGCGGCGGCCGACATGCTGGTAGTTGTTCGGGTTGGCATAGGGCAGGGCCGGCACCTCGATCAGCTCGGCGCCGCACAGTTTGAGAAAGTCCTTCTTCTCCTGGCTCTGCGTCTCCGGGATCACGATCAGCGTGCGATAGCCGCGGGCACTGGCGACGACTGCGAGGCCAATGCCGGTATTGCCGGCGGTCGCTTCCACCACGAGACCGCCCGGCTTGAGCTCGCCGCGCTTCTCGGCTTCCAGGATCATCCATTTGCCGGCGCGGTCCTTCACCGACTGGCCGGGGTTCATGAACTCGGCCTTGCCGAGGATGGTGCAGCCGGTCAATTCCGAGGCGCGCTTGAGCTTGATCAGCGGGGTGTTGCCGATGGCTTCGACAACGTTGGTTCGAATGGTCATGTCGGGGGAAATCACTGGCAAAGGGTTGATCTGGCTGGCCAGAACCTAGTGCCTGGGAGCCCAAAGGGGAAGGCTTTTGCGCTGCGGCGAAGGCGGTGGAAATGGCCGGAGCAGCAGCCATATTCCGCAGCAAAGATCAGCGCGGGCAATATGGCTGTGGTGCTCGACATCAGTGGAATGATATGTCGCGCCCACGTCGGAGCGTGGAAGATAATGGTCCTCATCTGCGGCAGCCGGCTATCGCGCTCAAGCACTCGACGTCCGCTTCCAGCGTAATGCGGCCCCACGCCGCTATCGCGACGCGGCCGTATGCAGCTCGTTGCCGGGCGGTGCAGGGGGATCGACGGCTTCTCTGCAGGTGTGGCCCCAATATCACATGAAATCTTGGTAAGCTTGAGCGCAGTTTGCGACGGCATCGAAAGTCGAGAAACCATTGCGAGACAGTCATATCTTGCATTTGTAAGGTCTCGACAGGAAAGCAAAGGGCCCGCCAGTTCGCACCTGCGGGACTGTCCCGCTGTTCCGCGCCCGGCTAGTATGAAGCTCAAGGTTCCGCAGAAAGCATCACCTGTGCACGAGTTGCCGAAAGCCCCCCGACTGTCTGCCTGCGAATCGGTTAATCCGGCTCTGCGGTGGCGGCTCGATCTGCCCGGCGGGGGGTGGATGTGACACAGCATGTTCCGGCGATCGCCATGCGGCGGTCCTTGGGGTCTGCGTCCCGGACGCGTCGCACGGCGCGCTGGCTTGCGGTGGTGTGCCTTGCGGCAAGTTCAGGTGCCTGCGTGCTGACGCAGGATCTGCCGGATCCCGCGCTCGACGTTCCCACGACTTACAAATATGCCGGAAAGGGCGATGCGCCGCCGTCGCTGGACTGGTGGCGCGGCTTCCGTTCCGCCGAGCTGTCGCAGCTGATGGAGGAGGCGCAGACCGTCAACCTCGATATCGCCGCTGCGGTCTCGCGCATCGTCCAGGCCGACGCACAGGCGCGGCAGGCGGGCGCGGCATTGCTGCCGAGCGTGTCCACCGGCGGGTCCGAAACCTATTCACGCACCTCCGGCTCGAGCGCCTCGGGCCTGTCTATCGGCGGGCGCGAGGTCGTCAACTATTCGGCCTCGCTGAGTGCGAGCTATCAGCTCGACTTCTGGGGCCAGAACCGCGATGCGCTGCAGACCGCGGAAGAGACGGCGAACGCCAACCGTTTCGATCGCGACACCGTCGCGCTGACGACGCTGGCCAGCGTTGCCAATGCCTATTTCCAGGTGCTGGCCTCGCAGGACCGCATCAGGACCTCACAGCGCAACATCGCGAGCGCGCAGCGCATCCTCGATGCGGTCAGGGAGCGCCGCAAGGCCGGCACCGGCACCGATCTCGACGTCGCCCAGCAGGAGAGCGTGCTCGCCAACCAGAAGGCCCTGGTGCCGCCGCTGCGCCAGACGCTCGACCAGAACGCCAACGCGCTCGCTGTGCTGGTGTCCCGCCCGCCGGAGAGCGTGCGCGTGCTCGGCGGCTCGCTGAACAGGATCGCGATCCCGCGCGTCACGCCCGGCCTGCCGTCGGAGCTTCTGACGCAGCGGCCCGACATCCGCCGCCAGGAGGCTCAGCTCGCCTCGGCCACCGCCAATATCGGCAACGCCCGCGCGCAGTTCTTTCCGACCATCCAGCTCACCGGCAATGGCGGTTATCAGAGCTCGGCGCTGGTCTCGCTGTTCCAGCCGCATGCGGCGTTCTTCCAGCTCGTCGGCAGCGCGACGCAACCGATCTTCGACGGCGGCAAGATCCTCGGCAATTTCGAATTCGCCAAGGCGCGGCAGGACGAATTGCTGCAGACCTACCGCAAGACCATCGTGCAGGCCTTCTCCGACGTCGACAATGCGCTGTTCTCGATCAAGCAGACCACGATTAAGCTGCAATTGCAGCGCGACGTCGTCGCCGCCTCGCGCCGCGCCTTCGACCTGTCGGAGCAGCAATTGCGCGCCGGCACCGCCGATATCGTCACCGTGCTCAACACCCAGCTGACGCTGTTCACGGCGGAAGACGCGCTGTCGCAGGCGCAACTCGCACGGCTACTCGCCATCGTCAGCCTGTATCAGGCGCTCGGCGGCGGCTGGGAGCCGCGAATGGAGAAACCGGTCAATGCTCTTTAAGCCGGATAGCAAGCAGGGCGCCGCGGAGGGGACGGCGAAGAGGTCGCGTGGGCGCGGCTTCGTCATGACCCTGATCACGCTCGCGATCCTCGGCGGCCTCTTCTATGTCGGCTGGACCGTCACGCACCAGCAGCAGGCGAAGAACGGCAACCAGCGGCCCGATCTGCCGGTGCCGGTGCTGGCGGCGACCCCGCGCATCCAGGACGTGCCTGTTTATCTCGACGGCGTCGGCGCGATCCGCGCGCTCAACACTGTGACCGTGCGCTCGCAGGTCGATGGCAAGTTGATCGCCGTGAATTTCACGGAAGGCCAGGACGTTAGGAAGGGCGACGTGCTCGGCGAGATCGATCCCGCGCTCTATCAGGCGACCTACGACCAGGCGGTCGCCAAGAAGGCACAGGACCAGGCCCAGCTCGCCAACCAGCGCATCGACCTCGCGCGCTACGAGCAGCTCGCCGCCTCCAATGCCGGCTCCAAGCAGCAGGCCGACACCCAGCGCGCGCTGGTCGCGCAGACCGAGGCGCTGGTCAAGGCCGACCAGGCCGCGATCGACAATGCGGCGGCAACGCTCAGCTACACCAAGATCGTGGCGCCGCTGTCGGGACGCGCCGGCCTGCGCCAGGTCGACCAGGGCAACATCATCCACGCTTCCGACACCACGGGCCTCGTGGTGATCACGCAATTGCAGCCGATCGCGGTGTGGTTCAGCCTGCCGCAGCAGCAGATCATGCGCGTCAACGCGGCCGCATCGAAGGGCTCACTCGCGGTCGACGTGTTCGGCAATGATGGCGTCACCGTGATCGATACCGGCAAATTGACCGGCATCGACAACCAGGTCGACCAAACCACCGGCACGCTGAGGCTCAAGGCTGAATTCCCCAACGCCCATTACCAGCTCTGGCCCGGCCAGTTCGTCAATGTGCGCCTCAAGGTCGAGACCCTGGCGCAGGCGCTGGTGGTGCCGACCTCGGCGGTGCAGCGCGGCCCGATCGGGACCTTCAGCTACGTCATCGGCGAGGACAATGTGGTCTCGGCCAAGCCCGTGACGGTGACGCAGCAGAACGAGCATGACGCGGTGATCGCGAGCGGCCTGTCGCCGAACGACAAGGTCGTCACCACGGGCTTTGCCAATCTGTCCGACGGCTCCAAGGTGGTCGTCGGCCGCGACGACCAGACGCCGTCGGCCGATCTCGCCCCGCGCAAGCGCTCGCGCGGGCCGGACGGCCAGAAGAAGGACGGCGCCAAAGAAGGCCAGAAGGAAGGCCAAAAGGAGTGGCAGGGCAAGGACGGCGAGCATCGCGCCAAGCGCAGCAGCAGTGAAGGCGACCAGAAGGGGCAGACGGGTCCGGCTCCGGGACCTGCTCCCGGGCCGGGCGCATCGGGATCTGGAGCCAAGCAGCCATGATCCCGACAACAGCCGCCTAGGCGGCAGGCAGATCCCATGGGTGTCTCCGAACCCTTCATCCGCCGGCCCATCGCGACCTCGCTGCTCGGCATCGCGCTGCTGATCGGCGGGCTGCTCGGCTATTTCTCGCTGCCGGTCTCGGCGTTGCCGCAGGTCGATTTCCCGACCGTGCAGGTGACGACGCAGCTCCCGGGCGCGAGCCCCGACGTGATCGCCTCGCTGATCACCGCGCCGCTGGAGCGGCAGCTCGGCCAGATCCCGTCGCTGTCGGCGATGAACTCGACGAGCTCGTACGGCGTCAGCCAGATCTCGCTGCAGTTCGACCTCAACCGCGACATCGACGGCGCGACGCAGGACGTGCAGGCCGCCATCAACGCGGCCGCCGGCGTGCTGCCCAAGACGCTGCCTTACCCGCCGACCTACGCCAAGGTGAACCCGGCGGATGCGCCTGTCATGACGCTGGCGCTGCGCTCGGACACGATCTCGCTGCGGGCGATGAGCGACATCGCCGATACGCTTCTGGCGCAACGCTTGAGCCAGATCTCCGGTGTCGGCCGCGTCTCCGTGCTCGGCGGGCTGAAGCCGGCCGTGCGCATCCAGGCGGACCTCGCGCGGCTTGCCGCCTATGGCATCGCCATGGAGGATCTGCGCACCGCGATCGCCAACGCCAATGTCTCGGGACCGAAGGGCTCGCTCGACGGCGCCCAGCAATCCTACATCATCGCCGCCAACGACCAGATCGCCGCCGCCGAGGCCTACAAGCCTGTCATCATCGCCTACCGCAACGGCTCGCCGGTCACGATCGGCGACGTCGCGCAGATCGTCGACGGGCTCGAGAACGACCGCACCGGCGGCTGGTACCAGGGCTCGCCGGCCGTCATCATCGACATCCAGCGCCAGCCTGGCGCCAACGTCATCGACGTCGTCAGCCAGATCCGCGCCGAAATCCCCAAGGTCCAGCGCGCCATTCCGGCCGGCGTGAACCTCACCATCGTCTCCGACCGCACCGTCACCATCCGCGCATCGGTGCGCGACGTGCAGTTCACGCTGATCCTCAGCGTCGTGCTGGTGACGCTGGTGGTGCTGCTGTTCCTGCGCTCGCTACGGGCCACGCTGATCGCGGGCGTCGCGCTGCCGCTGTCGCTGATCACCAGCTTCGGCATCATGTATTTCGCCGGCTTCAGCCTCGACAATCTGTCGCTGATGGCGCTCACGATCGGCACCGGCTTCGTCGTCGACGACGCCATCGTCATGATCGAGAACATCGTCCGCCACATGGAGAACGGCGACGGCCCGATGCAGGCCTCGCTGAAGGGCGCCAGCGAAATCGGCTTCACCGTGATCTCGCTGACGGTGTCGCTGATCGCCGTGTTCATCCCGCTGCTGTTCATGTCGGGCCTTGTCGGCCGCATGTTCCGCGAATTCGCGCTGACGCTGACAATCGCGGTCGTGACCTCCGCTGTGGTCTCGCTGACGCTGACGCCGATGATGTGCTCGCGGCTGCTGCGGCACGCCCACGAGGAGCTCGCGGTGCCGGGGCTCGCCGCGATCAGCCGCTTCATCGACCGCACCGTGGAATTCTATCACCGTACGCTGCTGGTGGTTTTGCAGCACCAGCGCCTCACGCTGGTCGTGACCTTCGCGACGCTGATTGCGACGCTCGTTCTCTACGTCGTCGCGCCAAAGGGCTTCCTGCCGCTGCAGGACACCGCCTCGATCACGGCAGTGACGGAGGCGGGGCCCGACGTCTCGTTCGCGGAGATGCAGAAACGGCAGGCCGAGGCTGCCGACGCCATCAAGGCTGACCCTGACGTGGTCGGCGTGGTCTCGGTGATCGGCGCGGGCTCGGTCAACCCGACCACCAATGTCGGCCGCCTCGTCATGACGCTGAAGCCGCGCGGCGAACGCCGCGACGACGTCAGCGTGGTCGTGACCCGGCTGAAGCAGCGGGTGGCCGGCATTCCCGGCATGACGGTCTATTTCCAGCCGGTGCAGGACGTGCAGATCTCGACCCAGTCGAGCCGCTCGCAATACCAGTACACGCTGACCGGCACCGATGCGGCGCTGGTGTCCGAGTGGGCGCGCAAGCTGGTCGCGGAGATGCGGCGCGATCCGCTGTTCCGCGACGTCTCCTCGGAGGCGCAGGAGGGCGGCCTGCGGGCCCAGCTCGACGTCGATCGCACCCGTGCCGGCCAGCTCGGCGTCAGCCTGCAGGCCATCACGGACACGCTGAACGACGCCTTCGCGCAGCGGCAGATCTCGACCATCTACGGCCAGGCCAACCAGTATCGCGTGGTGCTGGAGGCGCTGCCGATGTACCAGCGCGATCCCTCGATCCTGTCAAAACTCTATTTGCCGGGCGCCGCCAGCACCACGGCCGGCGCGCCGAACGCCCAGGTGCCGCTTGACGCGGTGGCGACGCTGAAGCGCACCACGGCGCCGCTCGCGATCTCGCATCAGGCGCAGTTCCCGTCGGTGTCGCTCAGCTTCAACCTCGCGCCGGGCGCGGCCCTCGGCGATGCCGTCGAAGCCGTGAAGGCGATCGAGACCCGCATCGAAATGCCCAACAGCATCGTCGGGGTCTATGCGGGCGATGCCGCCGAATTCGCCAAGGCGCTCGCGGGACAGCCCTGGCTGCTGCTCGCCGCCGTGATCACGATCTACATCGTGCTCGGGGTGCTCTACGAGAGCTACATCCACCCGATCACGATCCTGTCGACGCTGCCCTCGGCCGGCGTCGGCGCGATCCTGGCGCTGGTGCTGTGCGGGCAGGACCTCTCGGTGATCGGCCTGATCGGCATCATCCTGCTGATGGGCATCGTCAAGAAGAACGCGATCATGATGATCGACTTCGCGCTGGAAGCCGAGCGCGGGCAGGGGATGTCGCCCAACGAGGCCATCGTGCAAGCCTGCCTGCTGCGCTTCCGCCCGATCATGATGACGACGCTGGCGGCGCTGTTCGGCGCGCTGCCGTTGGCGATCGAGAGTGGCACCGGCGCCGAGCTACGCTTCCCGCTCGGCATTTCCATCATCGGCGGCCTGCTGCTGAGCCAGTTGCTGACGCTCTACACCACCCCCGTGATCTATCTCGCGCTCGACCGCATCAACCGCCGCCTCGAGCAGGCGCTGCCGCCGGCGGAGTCGGGCGGCCCGCCGATCGCGGGTGCGACCGAGGGGATGCAGTGATGGTATCGATCTCGGAGCCCTTCATTCGGAGGCCCGTGGCGACCACGCTGCTGTCGATCGGGTTGTTCCTGCTGGGTGTCGTCGCCTACGAGTTCCTGCCCGTCGCCTCGGTCCCGAACGTCGACTTTCCTGCGATCTTCGTCTCGGCCAGCCGGCCGGGCGCGGACCCGTCCGTGATGGCAGCGACGGTGGCCTCGCCGCTGGAGCGGCGCCTCGGCGAGATCGCGGGCATCAACCAGATCACGTCCACGAGCTCGCTCGGCACCACCAACATCCAGCTCCAGTTCGACATCGGCCGCAACATCGACAAGGCGGCGCGCGACGTGCAGGCCGCGATCAACGCCTCGCTGGTGGACCTGCCGAGCGACCTGCCGACCCTTCCCAAGTTCAGGAAGGCGAACACGGCCGGCGCGCCCGTCTTCGTGCTGGCGCTGACCTCGAAGACGCTGTCGGCGAGCGCGATCTACGACGTCGCCGACACGGTACTGGCGCAACGCATCTCGCAGGTGCCGGGCGTGGGCGATGTCACCGTCTCGGGCGCCGACCAGCCGGCAGTGCGGGTCCAGCTCAATCCGGTCGCGCTGTCCAATGCCGGCATTGCCACCGACGACGTCCGGACCGCCATCGTCAACGCCAATCCGCTCGGCCCCGTCGGCATCTTCAACGGCGAGCGCCAGAGCGAGACGCTGTCGCTGAACAAGCAGATGCGCACGGCGAAGGAGTTCCGCGACATCGTCATCAAGAGCTCGAACGGGAATTTCGTCCGGCTCTCCGACGTCGCCGACATCGAGGATTCCGTCCGCAACGCCCGCTCGATCGCCTGGTTCAACAAGCAGCCGGCGGTGCTGATCCAGATCACCAAGCAGGGCGACGCCAACGTCATCGACACCGTCGACCGGGTGAAGGCGCTGATCCCCGAGCTGAAGCAGTGGATTCCGGCCGGCGTCGAGATCTCCACCCTGGTCGACCGCACCGGCACGATCCGCGCCAGCGTGCTCGACATGCAATGGACGCTGCTGGCGACCGCGTTCCTGGTGATGGTCGTGGTGTTCGTGTTCCTGCGGCGGCTGACGCCGACGATCGCGGCCGGAATCTCGGTGCCGCTGGCGCTCGCCGGCACCTGCGCCGGCATGTGGGTCGCCGGCTTCTCGATCGACAATCTGTCGCTGATGGCGCTTGCCATCTCGGTCGGCTTCGTGGTCGACGACGCTATCGTCATGATCGAGAACATGTACCGCAATCTCGAGCACGGCATGCGGCCGTTCCAGGCGGCACAGGAGGGCGCGAAGCAGATCGGCTTCACCGTGGTCTCGATCAGCCTGTCGCTGATCGCGGCCTTCACGCCGCTGATCTTCATGGACGGCATCGTCGGCCGCCTGCTGCGCGAATTCTCGCTGACGCTGACCTTCGCGATCCTGGTCTCGACGCTGGTGTCGCTGACGGTCACGCCGATGATCTGCGCGCATTACATCCGCCAGACCACCTCCAGCACCGCGACGCTGTTCGACCGGATCATCGAGGGTTCGCTGTCGCGCATCGTCGCCTTCTACGCCCGGACCTTGAGGACCGTGCTCGAATATCCGATGCTGACATTGCTGGTGTTCTTCGCCACGATCGGCCTCACGGTGACGCTCTACATCAAGGTCCCCAAGGGCTATTTCCCGACCGACGATTCCGGCTTCGTCATCGGCGCGACGCGCGCCTCGGCCGACATCTCGTTCCAGTCGATGCTGGGCCTGCAGCAGCGCCTCGCCGACATCGTGATGCAGGATCCGGCGGTGGCCGGCATCGGCTCGACCGTCGGCAGCGGAGGCGGGGGCCCGGGTGCGGCGACCTCGAACCGCGGCACCATGTTCATCAGCCTGAAGCCGCCGGAGGAGCGCGACCACGTCTCGACACAGGTGGTGATCGATCGTCTCAGGCGCGCGCTATATCCCGTGCCCGGCATCCGCCTCTTCATGTTCGCCGCCCAGGACGTGCGCGCCGGCGGACGGCAGAGCGATTCCGACTACCAGTACACCCTGACCAGCACCGACCTCGGCCTGCTCCAGAAATGGGCGCCGATCGTCGCCAAGCGCTTGGAGAGCGTCGAGGGCATCACCGACATTTCCAGCGACCGCGATCCCGGCGGGCTTCAACTGACGCTTTCGATCGATCGCCAGAAGGCCTCGGCGCTCGGCGTCAGAGTGCAAGACATCGACAATGCGCTCAACAACGCTTTCTCGCAGCGGCAAATCTCGATCATCTACACCCAGCGCAACCAGTACATGACCGTGCTGGAGATCGATCCGAAATTCCAGGTCGATCCGTCCAACCTCGAACGCATCTATGTCGCCGGCGCCAACGACACGCAGGTGCCGCTGTCGGCCGTGGTGCGTGCGACGCGCGGGCTCGCAGCGCTCGCGGTCTATCACTCGCAGTCGTTTCCCTCGACCACGGTGTCGTTCAACCTGTTGCCGGACGTGCCGCTCCAGACCGCCACCCAGAATGTCCAGCGCGCGGTCGAGGAGCTGCACATGCCGGAGGGCATTCGCGGCAGCTTCGACGGCAATGCCGGCGATTTCGCCAAGACCAGCGGCCGCCAGCCGCTGCTGATCCTCGGCGCGCTGGTGGCGATGTATATCGTGCTGGGGGTGCTCTACGAGAGCCTCGCCCATCCGCTCACGATCATCTCGACGCTGCCTTCGGCCGGTCTCGGCGCGCTGCTGGCCCTGCAGATCACCAACACGCCGCTGACGGTGATCGCCTTCGTCGGCATCATCCTGTTGATCGGCATCGTCAAGAAGAACGGCATCATGATGGTGGACTTCGCGCTCGACGCCGAGCGCCAGCGGGGCCTGTCCTCGGCGGAGGCGATCTTCGAGGCCTGCCAGGCCCGCTTCCGGCCCATCCTGATGACGACGATGGCGGCGCTGTTCGCCGGCATCCCGCTGGTGATCGCAACCGGTCCCGGCACGGAGCTGCGCCGGCCGCTCGGCATCACCATCATCGGCGGCCTGTTCGTCTCGCAGATCCTGACGCTCTACACCACGCCCGTGATCTACCTCCTGATCGACCGCCTGCGGCGGCGCTCCGAGCCGCGTCCGGTCGCCGCGCCAGCGGAATAGGTTGTTGCGGCGCTGCGCGAAGCGTATAGCGGCGACCATGTCGAACCCGTCCGAGACCGCGGCCGCCGCGCCCGAGCCGATCCCCGAATGCCCGCACTGCCAGAAGCCGATGCCGCTGTGCATCTGCGACAGTGTCACGCCGATTGAAAACCGCCTCTCGCTCCTGATCCTGCAGCATCCGCAGGAGCAGGACAGGGCGCTCGGCACGGCGCGGCTGCTGGCCAAGCACTTTGCCGACGCCACCGTAAAGGTCGGCCTATCCTGGCCGAGCTTGTCCAAGGCGCTGGGCCATGACGTCGAGAACGCCTCGCACTGGGCCGTGCTTTATCTCGGTTCGGCGCGTGCCGCCGACCTCGAGGCCGAAGGCGAGATCGTCGCCCTCAACCGCAAGGGCGAGGTCGCGGACAACCAGCGCACGCGTCTCGGCAAACTCGAAGGTGTGGTGCTGCTGGATGGGACCTGGAGCCAGGCCAAGGCGCTGTGGTGGCGCAATCCCTGGATGCTCAAGTGCCAGCGCGTGATCCTCAACCCGTCACGCCCGTCGCGCTACGGACGCCTGCGCAAGGAGCCGCGCAGAGACGGCCTCTCGACCATCGAAGCCGCCGCGACGCTCGTGGCCGGCCTAGAGAAGCGCCCCGACATTGCTGAAACCCTGAACGCCAGCTTCGAGCGGATGCTGGCGCGCTACCGCGAGGTCCAGGCCGAGATGCCGGAACTGGCGCCAAAGCCGGCTGCGAAGGACCGCCGTCGCAACTTCCGGCGCGCCAAGCGCGCCTGATTCCGGTCGGACATTTCGCTGTGCTAGCGGCGGACCGTGGGGTTGCCTAAGCCATTGATCCCCTATATTGGTCCGCCCTTACGGGGCCACGTGGCGGAGTGGTTACGCAACGGTCTGCAAAACCGTGTACACCAGTTCAATTCTGGTCGTGGCCTCCATCGCATCCTTCTGATATTCCAGCACAAAATCGCCTTACCGCAGCAGCCCCGAGAGGGCTCGCCGCGTTGCGTCCACCGGGTTTGCCCGGGGCTTGGCGGAAACCAGCGATTCAGGCCCGATGGCATAGACTTCGCATCTGCGAAGTGATGCATCGTCGTCAACCAAGCGCTGGAGAGCACGTGGGCGAAATCGTCCGATTTGTTCCGAAATCCGAGCTGGAGCGGGCTCGCCTCATTGCGGAGGCGCGCGCAATCTACGACAGCATCTTCCCGTCCGCCGCACCCGACCGGGTGCCGCCGACCGGCGAGGAGCGCGTCAAGACTTGATCCGGACTGCGCCGGGGCGGGCGCAGGGCTGACAGCAAAACGCCCGCAAAAGCGGGCGCATCGGCTCGCCGTAAGAGGCCGATCTCAGCAGGCAGCGTACCAGCCGTCCGGAAACGGCAAGAGCGGCCAGGCGCCCTCATTGTCGTTGGCGGCCTTGGGCGTTGCGGCATACGACCACGAGCGAGGCACGAAATCCTCCTCCGGCACGGGCGCGAAATCTTCGTTGATCATGGCGTCGCGGACGGCATCCAGCATCAAGTTGAATTCGGCTTCGCTCATCACACCCTCCGGAACGCGGATGGCGCACTGTCGCAAAGCCGGTTTGCTACCCGATTGAGCCGATCGTTCGCATTTTAACGATCCGGCGTCCGGGTTTCGATTGGTTAGCGATTTCTAAAAATCCCCGCGGGAACCCTACGGTCCTACCGGGCAGCCCCAGTGTGAAAGAGATCACATCCTCCGCGATTTATTTCTCCTACCCCTCGCGCAACGGCTCATGCGGGCCGGGGCGGGCAGAACGGGAGAGTTTGTCATGAAGGCAAGGTTCTTGCGGTTTGCGGGTGTGAAGAGCCGGGCGCGCCGCGCCTCCACGGTCGGGTTGTTCCTGACGTTGTTCGCCTCCGCCGCTCAGGCGCAGCAGGGGACACCCGAGCAGCGCCGCGCCTGCACCCCCGATGTCTACCGGCTTTGCGCCGGCGAGATCCCCAATGTCCGCGCCATCACGGCGTGTTTGCGCCGTAACCGCTCAAGCTTGAGCGAGGCTTGCCGCAGCGTGTTCGACCAGGCCGGCGGCTGACATGGCTGTCCTGTGGTTTTGTGCGCAGCAAGTGGCTCGTGCGGGCTGGCGAATCCGGCATAGTCAGACTGTGGATATGCTGCGGATAGGCTGTGGAATGCTGTGAATACCCGCCGCAGATCTGCTCAGCCAGCGCAGCATTTCCGTCAGTAGCCGTCATATTCTCATTAAATCGCCTTACCAGGTGATTTCGAGAGCGTACCGATCGCTGCGCCATCCCAATGATTTGGTTCTCCCGAATTCGGAATCCCGCACCAGCGGCGCCTTCATACGTGCGACCAGTTTTTGTGCAGCCGCTTGCCCAAATCGCGGGCCGCCTCCATCCAATTTATTGTACGCCCGCGGACAAGCTTTCAAATGCGCTCTGCACCTAGGCTGACCTTCGAGTTCAGCAACATGGCCGAGTTCAGCCACTTGGCCATGCCAATTCGAAGGAGCAGCACATGGACAGACCGGAATTGCCCGAGGCGCGGCGGGGAACGGCGCGCGCATCGAAGCCGTGGCGCAAGGCTGCAACAGGCGCGGCCATCGCTCTCGGGATCGTCGTCGCCGCACCGCTGAGCGCCCAGGCCGCGGCGCCCGCCGCCTGCACGGCGCTCCAGGACAAGTACCCGGACTGGAAGGGCAAGACGCTCGTCAATGCCATCAACCCGCACACGCCGGGCTATGAGACCATCGATCCCAAGGATCCCAGCAAGTATATCGGCTTCGACATTGATCTCGGCGAAGCCATCGGCGAATGCCTCGGCTTCAAGCTGACCTACAAGCCGGTGACGTTCGCGGCGCTCCTGACCACGCTCGCCGCGGGGCAGGCCGACATCGTCATCTCCGACATCTACGCCACCAAGGAGCGGGCGAAGGCGGCCGACTTCATCACCTACTCGAAGGTGTTCGACGGCGTGCTGGTCGCCAAGGGCAATCCGAAGGGCATCAACGGCATCAACATGTCGATGTGCGGCACGGCGGCCGCCGAGAACACCGGCTATGTCGAGGTGCCGCTGATCCAGGCGCTGATCCCGGAATGCAAGAAGGCAGGCAAGGCCGAGCCGACCATCCAGCTTTACGACAACAACGCCAACTGCATCCAGGCGATCCTCGCCGGCCGCGCCGACACCTACATCAACGACGTCAATACCGTCGACAGCGCCGTGAAGGCCTATCCGGACAAGCTGGAAAAGGCGATCGCCGTGACGATCCCGTATTCGGTCGGCATCGCCGTTCCCAAGGACAAGCCGAAATTCCGTGACGCCGTGCTCGCCGCGCTGATCGAGGTGCAGAAGGCCGGCACGCACATGGAGCTCCTGAAGAAGCACGGGCTCGATGTGAACAATTTCAAGGAGCCGGACATTCTGACGGCCGACTGATGTCGCTGTTCCTCCACTATCTGAGCATGCCGTATCTGCTCGAGGGCATCGAGCTCACCCTCGAGGTGACCGCCCTCGGGCTCGGCGGCGGATTGATCCTCGGGCTGATCCTCGCCGGCATGCAGCTCTCGCGCTTCTGGCTGCTGGCAGCGATCGCCAGGGGCTATACCGTGATCTTCCGCGGCACGCCGCTGATCCTGCAGATGGTGTTCGCTTACGACGCGCTGCCGCATATCGGCATCAAGCTGCCGGCGGTGCTAGCCGCAGGTCTCGCACTCGCCTGCAACGAGGCGCCGTTCATCGCGGAGATGCTGCGTGCCGGCGTGCTCGGCGTGGACCGGGGGCAGGTGACCGCGGGGCAGGCGCTCGGCATGACGCCGTCCGTGCTGATGCGCAGGGTCATCGCGCCGCAGGCCATCCGCACCATGATCCCGGCCTTCGGCAACGAGGCGGTGAGTGCGCTGAAAAACTCCTCGCTCGCCTCCGTCGTCGCGGTCCAGGAGCTGACCTTGCGCTCGACCCAGCTGGCGTCCTCCACCTTCGACTTCTTCTCGATCTTCTTCGCTTCGGGCCTGCTCTATCTCGTGCTGACCGCGACCATCAGCGGCATCCAGCTTTTCGTCGAATGGCTGCTCGATCTCGACCGCACGAAGGGGCGGGAGCGCAAGCTTGCCGACTATCTGCCCTGGCGCCGCGTCGAGCTCGTCACCAAGGCGGAGCATGCCGATGTGACCCCTCTCGATCCCGAGCCGGCGCAAGCAGAGCTCACGGATACGCCGCCGCTGGCCCTGACCCGCGAAGAACGCGTCCGCCGCACCGCGACCATCGCGCGCAACATCATCGCGGTCGAGGCCAAGGCTCTCACCAAGAGCTACGGTCCGCAGAAGGTGCTCGACGGTCTCGACCTCACGGTCCGTGTCGGCGAGGTGGTGGCGCTTCTCGGTCCGAGCGGCTCCGGCAAGAGCACGCTGCTCCGCTGCATCAACCATCTCGAAAACTGGGATGCCGGCACTGTGCGCGTCGGCGGCCGCCGCCTCGGCTTTTCCGAGGACGGCAAGCCGCTGTCGCCGCGCGCCATCGCCAACGAGCGGGCGAGCGTCGGCGTCGGCATGGTGTTCCAGCAATTCAACTTGTTCGCCCATCTCTCCGCCAGGGAGAACATCGCCGGGCCGCTACGCTGGGTCCACGGCATGACCCGCATCGACGCCGAACGCCGCGCCAACGAGCTGCTCGAGCGCGTGGGCCTTGCGCATCGCGCCGATGCGCTGCCGCGGCATCTCTCCGGGGGCCAGCAGCAGCGCGTCGCCATCGCCCGCGCGCTTGCGCCCAATCCGAGCGTGCTGCTGCTGGATGAGCCGACCTCGGCGCTCGATCCCGAACTCATCAACGAGGTGCTGGAGGTGATCCGGCGTCTGGCCATCGACGACGGCCTCACCATGATCATCTCGACGCACCAGATCCGCTTCGCCGACGAGGTCGCCGACCGCGTCGCTTTCCTGAGCGGCGGGGCGATCATCGAGGAGGGGCCGGCGCACGAGGTGCTCTCCAACCCGCGCAATGCGCTGACGGCGCGTTTCCTCAGCGTGATGGAAGCCGACAAGACTCCGGAGGCGGTGCGATGAGCGCTGCCCCCGCAAGGTTCACGACCGCGTTCTCCCAAGAGGCCACCTCATGAAGCATGTCACCCTGCCGGTTTCGCCGAAGACCGTTCACTGGGGCTATTTCTCCAAGACAGTCACCCCGGCCCTGACGCTGCGCTCCGGCGATCGCGCCACCATCGAGACGCTGACCCATCACGCCAACGACGATTACGAGCGCATGATCCAGGGCGATCCCGGCGCCGAGAGCGTGTTCCAGTGGACGCGCGAGCACAAGGCGGTGGCGCGTCGCGGCTCGGGCCCGGTCGAAGGCCCCTTCATCCGCGGTGCAGGTGAGGGCATCGGCGTGCATCTGCTGACCGGCCCGGTGGCGATCGAAGGCGCCGAGCCCGGTGACATCCTGGAAGTGCGCATCCTCGATATCAGGCCGCGACCGAGCTGCAGTGCCTGTCATGCCGGCCGCTGCTTCGGCTCCAATGTCGCCGCCAACTGGGGCTTTCACTACCACGACCTGATCGAGGAGCCGAAGCCGCGCGAGGTCGTCACCATCTTCGAGCTCGACACCGCGGGCGAGCCCTATGCGAAGGCCGTCTACAATTACGTCTGGACGCCGCAGACCGACCCCGACGGCATCGTGCATTCGACCATCGACTATCCCGGTGTCCGAGTCGATCACGCCACCATCAGGAAGCGCGAGAACATTCTCTCCAGCGTGAAGGTGCCTGCTCGATTGCACTTCGGCACCATGGGCCTCGCGCCGTCGGAAGCCGATTTCGTCAGCTCGATCCCCCCGAGCTACACCGGCGGCAATATCGACGACTGGCGGATCGGCAAGGGCGCGCGGATGTTCTATCCGGTTGCCGTGCCCGGCGCCTATTTCTCGGTCGGCGATCCCCATGCCGCGCAGGGCGACAGCGAGCTCGGCGGCACCGCGATCGAGACCTCGCTGACCGGCGATTTCGAATTCATCTTGCACAAGAAGGCCGACCTTGCCGGTACCCATCTGGAAGGCCTCGACCATCCCATGCTGGAGACCGATCACGCCTGGTCATTTTACGGCTTCACCTATCCGAACTATCTCGCAGCCCTCGGCATCGACGCGCAAACCGAGATTGCCAATCACAGCAGTCTCGACCGTGCGATGCGCGATGCCTTCAGAAAACTCCGGCGGTTCCTCATGACCGTGCATCGCCTTAGCGAGGATGAGGCGATCTCGCTGATGTCGGTTGGCGCCGATTTCGGCGTGACCCAGGTGGTCGATGCCAATTGGGGGGTCCACGGCACGATCCGCAAGAACATCTTCCGGTGCGACTAATGCGTTGAGACACGGTCTGTTTTCGGGATGAGCAGGTGACAAGCGGAGACCATTTGCGGCCCGTCGCAGCGACGGATGACCGCGTTCGTCTGGCACAGAGGTTGCTTCGATCGACTGCAATCTGGGTCGATCCGATGAGCTTCCGGCCGTTCACGAGCGAGTCCTACGCGCAAGACGACCGTCCCGAAGCCTGGCGGGACGTGCTGGCGGCGGTCGGCCTGCAGCCCGCAGGCGGACATTCCTTCTTCGACGGGCACGCCACCGCCTCGCATCGCCATGCCGCAGGTGTTGCGCTGACCCGCATGGCAGCGGGCGCACAAAGCGTCGCGCCGCTCTCGCAAGCCAATGAAGACCTTCCGATCGCGCTGATGCCGGTCGAGGACGGCATGGTGCTGAGGAGCGCCGGCGGTCACCGCATCGTTCCCGTCGGCCATCTCGTGCTGCTGCCGCGCGGCGGCGACTGGAGCATCGTGTTCCAGCGCGACATGCGCGCCATCGTGCTGTCGGTGACCTCGGAGGCGCTACGCGGACGCCTGTCAGGCAAGCCGCGGCTTGGCGAGCCCCGCGTCGTGCCGCCCAGCGGCTTCGCCGAGGTATTCGCGCGTCTCATGGACGCGACGGCACGCACGCTCGACAGCTTGAGCGATGCCGAATGGAATTCGCTCGCGCAATCGCTGGTCGACCTGCTCCTGACGCTCGCGCATCAGCTGGCAGCCTCGGCGTCCGATGCCGGGTCGAGCGCGACGCAGGCCGCGCTGCTGCACCGGATCTGTCAGACCATCGAGCGCCGGCTCGACGATCCCGATCTGGTGCCGGGGCGTGTCGCGCAGGCCGAGGGCATCTCCGAACGCTACTTGCAAAAGCTGTTCGAGACGGTCGGCGACAATTTCACCCATTACGTTCGTGAGCGCAGGCTCCAGCGCGCCTGGGCCGATCTCTCCAACCCGACCGAGGCGCATCGCTCGATCTCGGAGATCGCCTACGCCTATGGCTTTGGCGATTCCGCACATTTCAGCCGCGCCTTCCGTCATCGCTTCGGCCTGCCGCCGCGCGAGTTTCGCCAGCAGGAGGCGGAGCGGGCGACCTCGCAGCATGGCACTGCCGGCCAGCGCGGCTGGCCACAGGAGGCGCTGGCACAGCTCCGTGCACATCAGAGCGTCGAGGCACGCAGCAATGTCGCTTGTGCCGGCGCCGAGGAGCGGACGACCGCGGAGCGCAGGCATCACCACCTCCCGGTCGAAGCCAGCCGCGTTCATTGGGGCTATTTCAGCCGCTCGCTGCCGCCGCAGATCGAGATCGCGTCGGGCGATACCATCACCATCGAAACCCTGACGCAGCACGCCTCCGACGACCCCGAGTTGATGATCGCCGGTGATGCTGCCGCAGAAAACGTGTTCGGCTGGACGCGGAGCAAGAAGAATGTCGACCGTCGCGGCGCGGGGCCCATGGATGCCAGCGTGTTCGGCCGCGGTGCAGGCGAGGGGTTCGGCGTGCACATCTGCACCGGGCCCGTCGCCGTGAAGGACGCCCAGCCCGGTGATGTGCTGGAGGTTCGCATCCTCGACATCGTGCCGCGGGCGAGCCGCAGCCCGCACCATGCCGGGCGCGTGTTCGGCTCCTCGGTGGCGGCGTGGTGGGGCTATCACTACAACGAGTTTCTCGGCGGCCCCAAGCCGCGCGAAGCCGTCACCATTTACGAGATCTTCGACGAACCCGAGGCGCCGCATGCTCGCGCGCTCTATTCCTATCGCTGGGAGCCGCAGACCGATCCCTCCGGCGTGGTGCATGCCACCTACGACTATCCCGGCGTCCCGGTCGCCCCCGGTACGATCAAGCGCCGCCACGCCGTGCTCGACGGCATCCGCATTCCCTTGCGGCCCCATTTCGGCGTGATCGCGGTGGCGCCGCGCGAGGTCGATTTCGTCGATTCCGTGCCGCCGTCCTATTTCGGCGGCAATCTCGACAATTGGCGGTTGGGGAAGGGGGCGGCCGTCTATCTGCCGGTCTCCGTACCGGGCGCGCTGCTGTCGGTCGGCGACCCCCATGCCGCGCAAGGCGACGGCGAGCTCAGCGGCACCGCGATCGAGTGCTCGATGACCGGCACCTTCGAGGTGATCCTGCACAAGAAGGCCGATCTCGCCGGCCGGCCCTTCGCCGATCTCTCGTACCCGCTGATCGAGACCGCGACCGACTGGGTGCTGACAGGGTTCAGCCACCCCAACTACCTCGCCGAGTTCGGCGCGCAGGGGCAGAGCGAGGTCTACGCCAAGTCGTCGCTCGACCTCGCCATGAAGGATGCGTTCCGCAAGATGCGGCGCTTCCTGATGAATACCAAGGGCCTCAGCGAGGACGAGGCGATCGCCTTGATGTCAGCCGCAGTCGATTTCGGCGTCACCCAGGTCGTCGATGGCAATTGGGGCGTGCACGCCATTCTCAGCAAGCGCCTGTTCCAGGGCGCGACCTAACAAGGACACATCGCGTGAAATTCCACATGATCAGCGGCGGACCGAAGCCGGTCGCGCCCTTCAGCCACGCCGTCGAAACCGACGGCTTCGTGTTCGTCACCGGCCAGATGCCCGACACGCCGCAGACGCCGGGCGTGCTGCCCGACGGCATCGTCGCGCAGACGCGCGCGGTGATGGAGAACTTGAAGGTCGTTCTAGCGGGCCTCGATCTCGGCCTCGAGCATGTCGTGATGACGCGGATTTATCTCACGCGTTTCAAGGACGACTACGCCGCGATGAACGAGACCTACCGCACCTATTTTCCAGCGGATCGCCTGCCCGCCCGCACCTGCGTCGGCGTCACCGGGCTCGCTTACGACGCCTTGATAGAGATCGACCTGGTGTGCCGGCGGCCGTAACAGCGGCACCTTCGTAGGGCGGATTAGCGAAGCGCAATCCGCCTCCTTGGCTTTGATGAAAATTACAACCCGCGCGTGCACTAAGTCTTGATCGGCGGTAATCCAGGAGTGATCCGCCGCCTTGAACGCGGCCCCGGGCGACAGCGACTAACTCCTGGAGTGCAGAAGGATCAGTGGAACGTGATTGAGCTTCCCCTTCCTAAAGCACCAAAATGGTGCTTTAGTGCTTTTCATGAGCCCGTCGCCCAAGAACGCTCCGTCCGCGCTGCGTTACAGGCTTGCCCCTGAGCCGGCCGCCAAGGCCGCCATCGAGGCGACGTTTCTGGCCTATGACCGCATGATGGAGATCCTCGACGAGGTGGCGCGGACCCACAATGTGGGCTCCAACGTCGTCCTGCTCCACGCCCATGCCTATGAGCCGATCCGGAAAGAGACCGCGCTGCCCTCGCGCCTGGTGACGCTGGGCCTGCGCGACCGCACGGAGTATCGCGCCGCGCAAGGCCGCCGCCTGCCGCTCGACGACAAGCTCGCCAAGATCAAGGGGCCCGCCACGATCTCGATTGCGACCGTGCAAGGGCGCTTCAGCGTGCCCTTCGACTATGCCGGCTATGCCGAGGGCTGGGGACAGAGCGTGCCCGCGCACCTCATCCGCACGGACGACGGTTTCGAAGTTCACTACGGCGTCACGCCGAACAGTCTGCCAGAGGAGGAGAACGCTATGGATACCATCGCTGCCGCCCCCGACAACTTCCTGTCCCGGGTCGGGCGCCTGATCGCCGGGATCGCCTACGACGCGATCGAGCAGGCGGAAGGCAAGAACAAGCTCAAGGTGGTCGGTCAGGCCATCCGCGAGATCGAGCGTGCGGAAAGCGAAGCGCGCGATGCGCTCGCGGCCGCGCGTGCCGAGGAATACCGGCTCAACGCCCGCCGCGGCGAGATCGAGCGCGAGATGACCGATCTTGCCGCCAAGATCGAGGGCGCGATCACCGATAGCCGCGACGACCTCGCCCGCGCCGGGATCGCGCGGCAGATGGATCTGGAGGCCCAGTTCGAGGTGCTTTCCCGCGCCATCGACGAGAACAACGAGAAGATCGAGCAATGCGTGACCTCGCTGCGTGCGGTGCTGTCGGCGCTGCAGGATGCCGAGCAGCGCCGCGCCGATCTCGAGAAGAGCGAGGCCCACGCAAGCCACCAGGCCTCGACGTCGCCCCGCAAGTCCGGCGGCAGCTCCGCAGCGGCGAAAGCCTTGCGGGCGGGCAGGGCGGTGGCAAGGGCGACCGGCGTGCCGCAGGGCATCCCGTATTCAAGCGACATCGACGAGCTCAGCACGTTGCATCGCGACAAGGAAATTGCAGCGAGGCTGGCGCGGCTGAAGTCGCGCTCCTGAGTGCCGTGTCATGAGCACATTGCTCGAACACGTCATGATGCCGGAGGTCAGGCCGTTCTCGATCGCGGCGGCCATGATCGTTATCGTCGGCTCGCTCGAAGTGATCTCGATGCTGGTCGGAGCGTCCCTCAGCGAGATGCTCGGCACCAGCATCGATTTCAGCCATCCCAGCGACAACGGCGTGCTGAACGCCATCTCCTGGATCAATGTCGGCGGCGTGCCGCTGCTGATCTTCCTGTTGCTGGCGCTCGGCGCCTTCTCCATCACCGGCTTCCTGATCCAGGACATCGCGCGGATGGTGGCGGGGCCCTTGCCTGCGACGGTCGCCTCGATCGGGGCCGCCGCGGTCTCAGTTCCGCTGGTGCGTGCCGCCAGCGGCGCCATCGCGCGGATCATTCCCAAGGACGAGACCTACGTCGTCGGCCTCGGCGATCTCGTCGGCCGTGTCGGTGAGGTGGTGGTCGGTCCGCTCGACCAGGGGCCGCCCGGCCGCGTCAGCGTCGCCGACGTCCACGGCAACCGCCATTTCGTGCTGGCGGTGGCGGCGCCATCGTCATCGCCCCTGCCGCAGGGAACCCTCGTGCTTCTCGTCGATCGCGATGGCACCCGCTTCGTGGCGGTGAAAGCCGAGGATGAACTCAAGCCGTCCAAGCCCAGTCTAAGCAGCAGCTAGGTCATTCATTGGAGAAAGTCATGTTCGACATCGCAGTCCCGGCCATGATCGGCGTCGCGCTGATCGTCGTCCTGGGGATCGTCTTTACCATTCTCTACAAGCGCGCCACGCGTGACGAGGCCTTCGTGCGCACCGGCCTCGGCGGCAAGAAGGTCGTGCTCGACGGCGGCGCCATGATCCTTCCGATCTTCCACTCCTATGCCAGCGTCAATTTGAAGACGCTGCGGCTCACGGTCGAACGCAAGGAGCGGGAATCGCTCATCACAAAGGACCGCCTGCGCGTCGACATCGTCGCCGAGTTCTACGTGCGTGTCCGCCCCGACGACGAGAGCATCGCGCTCGCGAGCCAGACGCTGGGCGCACTGACCAATGACGCGGAAGCCCTGCGCAATCAGGTCGAGGCCAAGTTCGTCGACGGCCTGCGGTCCGTGGCCGCAACCATGACCATTCTGGAATTGCAGGAAAAGCGCAGCGACTTCGTCAAGCACGTTCAGGCGACCGTCGAGTCCGACGTGAAGTCCAACGGGCTCGAGCTTGAATCGGTGTCACTCACGAAGCTCGACCAGACCGACGTCAAGTTCTTCAACCCTGAGAACTTCTTCGACGCCGAAGGTCTGACCCAGCTCAAGACCGTCACGGAAACCCGCCGGCGCGACCGCAACGCCATCGTGCGCGACAACGAGGTGGCGATCGCGCAGAAGGACCTCGAGGCGCGGCAGCAGACGCTCGGCATCGAGCGGACCAAGAAGGAAGCCGAGCTGTCGCAGGAGCGCGACATCGCCAACAAGACGGCCAGCACCCGCGCCGAGGTCGCATCCGCGACGCAAACCGCGCGCCTGACCGAGGAGAACGCCCGGATCGATACCGACCGTGCCGTCGCCGAGAAGGAGGCGGGCGCCAAGCAGATCAAGGAAACCGCGGTGATCGAGTCCGATCTCGCCATCAACAAGCGCAAGACCGACGCCCAGCGCGAGATCCAGATCGCCACCCAGGAGAACGAGATCCAGATCGCGGCCAAGAGCAAGCAGACCTCGGAAGCCGTCGCCGAAGCCAAGACCGCCGAAGCCGTCGCCGTCTCGGCGGAGGAAAAGGTCGTCACCGCCCGCGCCGTCGAAGTCGCCGACCGCGCCCGTCTCACCCAGGTGCTCGCGGCACGCACCGAGGCCGAGCGTAAGTCGACCGAGCTGATCGTCGCGGCCGAGGCCGAGAAGAAAGCCTCGCTCGACCGTGCCGAGGCCGTCAAGACGCTGGCCACGGCGGAGGCCGAGTCCAACAAGATCAAGGCGGTCGGCGTCAGGAACATCGGTGAGGCGGAAGCCGCCGTCATCACCATGAAGAACGAGGCGCAGAACAAGCTCGGCAGCAACGTCATCGATTTCGAGATCGCTAAGAAGCGGATCGAGATCATGCCCTCGGCGCTGGCCGAGATGGTGAAGCCGATCGCCAATCTGAAGGATGTCCGCATCCTCCATACCGGCGGCGCCTTCGGCGGCAACGGAGCTGCGGGCGGTGGCGTCGGCTTCGGCGAAGGCCTTGCCGGCGAGCTGCTCAAGGTGCACGCGCTGCGCCCGATGATCGACGAGATCCTGCGCCAGAGCGGCTTTGCGCCGGGCGACGATCCCGTGAAGGCGCTGGTCGGTGCCGTGACGGGCAAGAGCAACGGTGCCGCAGTGCCGGCGCCCGCGACGGAGAAAACAAACACCGCCGATCTATGAATGCCCATTCATTGCTGCTGAGAAATCGAAACGATAGAAACAGGCCCTGCGCGTCTCGCGTCGCGCAACGTCCCGGAGTGCTGGTCGATCGCGTCTCGTATCGTTCGATCGCACTCCGGACGCCTTTGAGGAGGCAACGTCATTTGTTGCCGCGGCGCCTGCGCCGATCGACGTCAGGCGCCTCAAGCCTGTTTCGATCGAAGGATTTTTCACATGAGGTATTTTCTCTCCGGACTGCTTGCGATCGGCCTCTCGATCGCGGCCACGGCGTCGTTCGCCGCCGATGCCCGTAACGTCACCGTCGTCAACGAGACCGGCTATGCCATCAAATTTCTCGGCTTCAACGCGCCGGACGATGGCCTGGACGAATGGGAGAACGAGCTCGAGAAGGTCTTGCAGAACCAGGCGAGCACCTATGTCGAGTTCGACGAGGACGACGAGGGCTGTGTCTGGAACATCCGCGTCGACTGGCAGAACTACGACGAAGCCGTGCTGTGGAAGAACGTCAACCTCTGCAAGATGACCGCGCTCCGGCTGCGCTACGATCCCGGCACCAAGACCACGTCTTTCGTCGCCGAATAGTTTTCGCGGCGAGAGCGCCTTCGGGCGAAGTGGATACTCGCTCGCGTCAAGACAACGCGGCAAACCGAAACCTCGTGGCCCGGAGGAGGGGCCGGCCCAGGCCCTTCCTCGGATGCGTTGCGGAAGATGACGAATTCGTCCTTTGCAAGCGCAACCGGCTTTGTTATACGCACCCGCGCGCGGACGACAGTTCGCCCTTTTCCTCGGTAGCTCAGCGGTAGAGCATCCGACTGTTAATCGGATGGTCGCTGGTTCGAATCCAGCCCGGGGAGCCAAATTTCACCGTAAAATCAGTGCCTTGTGAGCGCCTTCTGATGTGGCGCACGACCGCGTTCGCGCAGTCTCTCAGGCCCTTCCGCGCCCGTTCGAGCCAGAATCGCGTTCAACCAGATGTGTGCGCAGTCCCGCCCCAAGCCGCGGGGGCGGCTCCAAATCGACTTAATTCAAATCGAGCTTCCGAGAGCCGGACTCTTACGGAGCTGATTCCCATGCCCGACATCCAGATCGACCGCGCCCACCAGGCTCCCTCGATTCTGCCGGCCGACGTTCCCGAGCTCAGCGACGACGAGTGCCTTGCCCGCCTGAAGCGTGCGGTCGAGACGCCCGATTCGGCGCGGCTGGATGAGGTCGCCGCCTTGATCGGCCGCCTCGCGGTGACGATCGAATAATTCGTCCTGTTCCCTGATGCGGTGAGATGCGCGGCCTGGCAGGCCAGCGCCAACGGCCATGTTGCGTTTTCGCCGGGCATGTTCCAAAGATGCCGCCAACTTCCGTCCGCGGCATCGTCCGCATTTCAGGGTCCGCAAATGTCCGGTTTCTCGACCGCGCGCCTCAAAATGGTCGATGGCCAGGTGCGCACCAATGACGTCACCGATCGCCGAATTCTCGATGCCATGCTCACCGTTCCGCGCGAGGCCTTCGTGCCGGCGAGCCGGCAGGCCTTGGCCTACCTCGACCTCGATCTCGATGTGAGCGAGGGTGGCGCCAAGCGGTTCCTGATCAAGCCGCAGCTGACCGGCAAGCTGCTCCAGGCCGCCGAGATCAGCGAGGACGACAACGTCCTGGTGGTCGGCTGCGCCACCGGTTACCTCGCCGCGCTGGCATCCAAGCTCGCCCGCCAAGTCACCGCCACGGAATGCGATTCGGCTCTGGCCACGAAGGCCACGGAGGCCCTTGCCGCGCTTGGCGCCGGCAACGTCACCTGCAAGGCCGCTGCCTGCACCGAGGGCGACCCGTCTGCCGCCCCCTATGATGTGATCATCCTCAATGGCGCCACCGAGGTCACCCCGGAAGCGCTTTTCGGGCAGCTCAAAGAGGGTGGGCGTCTCGTCGGCGTGTCGGCCGAATCGCGGCCGCCCCGGGCCATGATCGTGACCCATACCCACGGCGAATTTGGCCATCGGGCGCTGTTTGACGCCGCAGCTCCGGTGCTTCCCGGGCTGGAACGGGCCGCCGCTTTCGTCTTCTAACCCCCTAAATCCCGTTAAAATCCCGTTCTGAATCAGAAGTGTGGCCGGGATGCTGCACGTGAAGAGTTTCCACCGAGAACTACCTTGAGGTAGTTCCGTCGCGCCAATCCGCGTCCTATGTTGCGACGGGGCAACGACTCCACTCGGTAGACGGTAACCCAGCTCGCGGGCACGAGTCGGGCGTTAGAATGAACGGAATATTTGGGATGCATGGGGTGAAGCTCTTCACCGGAGCTGCAGTTTCGGTCCTGCTGCTGGCGCTCGCTGGGCCGACGCCTGCCTTGGCGGACACGATCGAGGCCGCATTGGTGCGCGCCTATCAAAACAATCCGCAGCTCAACGCACAGCGCGCGCAGGTGCGCTCGACCGACGAAAACGTGCCGCAAGCTTTGTCGGGCTACCGCCCCAAGGTCAATTTGAGCCTCAGCAGCGGTTATCAATATCAGGATATCCAACAGACCCAGAAGGGCCTGCCGATCCACAGCGACCCGCCGCTGCAGCCCAACGCCGCCAGCCTGACCATCAACCAGACGCTCTATAACGGCAATCAGACCGCCAACAGGACGCGTGCGGCGGAGAGCCAGGTCTCCGGTTCGCGCGAGGCGCTGCGCGTGCTCGAGCAGACGGTGCTGCTGCAGGCCGCCACGACCTACATGGATTACCTGCGCGACTCGGCAACGCTCGAAGTCCAGCGCAGCAACGTGCGCGTGCTCGAACAGACGCTCAAGCAGACGCGCGATCGCTTCAATGTCGGCGAGGTGACGCGCACGGACGTGGCGCAGTCCGAAGCCCAACTCGCGGCCGGCAAGACGCAAGCTCTGACCGCCGAATCGAACCTGACGACGACGCGCGCGAACTTCCGCCGCATCATCGGCAACGAGCCGGCGAACCTGGCTCCCGGCTCGCCGGTCGATCGCTTCCTGCCCGGGACGATTGCCTCCGCGGTCAATCTCGGCCTGGTGGAGAACCCGAACGTCACGGCCGCGATGTTCGGCATCGACGTCAACTATCTCCAGGTCAAGATCAACGAGGGCGCGCTGTTGCCGACGGTCACGGTCCAGGCCGGCATCACCCAGTCGTACCAGCAGACCCTGACGGTGTTCCGGACGACGACCGGATCCGCGATCGCGACCGCCTCCGTGCCGATCTTCCAGGGTGGTGCGGAATATGCGCTGATCCGCCAGTCGAAAGAGAATCTGGCGCAGCAGCGCCTCAATCTCGAAACCACCCGCGACCAGACCCGCGCCAACATTGTGCAGGCCTGGGGCCAGCTCGAGGCCGGCAAGGCGCAGGTGCAGTCCGCACAGGCGCAGGTGACGGCGTCCGAGATCGCACTGAACGGCGTGCGCGAAGAAGCCAAGGCCGGCCAGCGCACCACGCTCGACGTGCTCAACGCGCAGCAGGCGCTGGTCAACGCGCGCGTTGCGCTGGTGACCGCGCAGCACGATCGCGTGGTTGCATCCTACTCGGTGCTCAATGCGGTTGGCCGTCTCGCACCGCAGGTGCTCGGTCTCAACACCACGGTCTACGATCCGAGCGTTCACTACCAGCAGGTCCGCGACAGCTGGGCCGGCGTGCGTATTCCTGACGGGCGCTGAGTCCCGTAGTGATCCGGTCGGCCTCGCAAACAGACGAGGCCGATCGGTGCTTTGCTTGCAATCATCAAAACCCCTGACATAGCCTTGCCAAGATGATGCGGATCGATTCGCTCCGCATTCGATGTCGTGTGCGTAAAGCTTGAGTGCCGAGGGCAGGGGGCGCACCGCCGCACGTTGAGCCGTGATCTGGGGACAAGTCGGGCTGCCGCGACGAAAATGTCGGGGCGCTCGTTGCGGAACCGGCCAATCCTGTCGTGCTTGGTGTAAAACAACGCATGCGAGGGCGTTGATGATGATGTGGAGTCGGAGATGACGCAGCCTGCAAAGGTCACAGAACCCTCGATGGAGGAGATTCTGGCCTCGATCCGGCGCATCATTGCCGACGATGAGGCCAAGCCGCCGCCGGCCGAAGCAGCAAAGCCCGAGAAGGCTGCGGCCCCCGCCGCGCCGCCCAAGCCGCAGGCCATGAACGACATTCCGCCCTCCAAGGTCGCTCCCGCAAAACCCGCCGCCGAGAAGCCCGCGCCACCGCCGGCCGCAAAGCCGGCTCCCGCGCCGCCGCCTCCGGCGCCCGCGGCGGATGCCGGACCGAACAACCAGGACGACATCGACGCGCTGCTCGCGGGGCTCGACGCGGCGACGCCTGCACCCGAGATGCGTGCTCCGGAACCGGAGCCCGAGCCTGAACCCGACGTGCTCGAATTGACCGACGAGATGGCGATGGACCCGGTGCCGACGCCGGCTCCGCCGCCGCCGAGCTTCCGCAAGGTGGAGCCGCGGGACGACCTCGAATTTGCCGAGTCGCCGCCGCCGCGCCCGGCACCATCCTTTGCTCCGGTCGACTTCGATGCCCCGCCGCTGCCGCCGCAACAGCCGATCCTGGCGCAATCGACGGTCTCCGCGGTCGAATCGGCCTTCAACTCCTTGGCCCATACGGTGCTCAGCAGCAATGCGCGGACGCTGGAGGATCTGGTCAAGGAGATGCTGCGCCCGATGCTGAAATCCTGGCTCGACGACAACCTTCCGGGTCTGGTTGAACGCATCGTGAAGGCGGAAATCGAGCGGGTCTCGCGCGGCGGCCGGTAGGCCTCGGGCGAGGGCCCTCATTAAGCCGCGCTTAAGCATCATGATTTGGCCGTTCCGAACGGGCGGGGAAACCGATTTGCCGCGGCGCCTTCCGCTGCCCCTCTGTCGACCTTTTCGTTGACTTGACCCGCTCGCGCGGCTTTCTAGCAACCCATGATCGAGAAAAATTACCAGCCCGCCGATATCGAAGCCCGCATGTCCGTGGTGTGGGAGGACAGCCTTGCCTTCAAGGCCGGCCGTCCCGACCGCCGCGACGAAGTGCCGTTTACCATCGTGATCCCGCCGCCGAACGTGACGGGCTCGCTGCACATGGGCCACGCCCTCAACAACACGCTCCAGGACATCCTCTGCCGCTTCGAGCGCATGCGCGGCCGCGACGTGCTGTGGCAGCCCGGCACCGACCATGCCGGCATCGCCACCCAGATGGTGGTCGAGCGGCAGTTGATGGAGCGCCAGCAGCCCGGCCGCCGCGAGATGGGCCGCGAGAAGTTTCTCGAGCGGGTCTGGCAGTGGAAGGCCGAGAGCGGCGACACCATCATCAACCAGCTCAAGCGGCTCGGTGCGTCCTGCGACTGGTCGCGCGAGCGCTTCACCATGGACGAGGGCCTGTCGAAGGCCGTCATCAAGGTGTTCGTCGAGCTGCATCGCGACGGCCTGATCTACAAGGACAAGCGGCTGGTGAACTGGGACACCAAGCTGCTCACCGCGATCTCCGATCTCGAAGTGCAGCAGACCGAGGTCAAGGGTCACCTCTGGTATCTGCGCTATCCGATCGAAGGCAAGACGTTCAACCCCGAGGATCCCTCGACCTTCATCGTCGTCGCCACCACGCGGCCCGAGACCATGCTCGGCGACACCGGCGTTGCCGTGCATCCCGAGGACGAGCGCTATCAGAAGCTGATCGGCAAGAACGTCGTCCTGCCGCTGGTCGGCCGCAAGATCAAGATCGTCGCCGACGAATACTCCGATCCCGAGAAGGGCTCGGGTGCGGTCAAGGTGACGCCGGCGCACGACTTCAACGACTTCGAGGTCGGCAACCGCCATGGCCTGCGCCGCATCAGCGTGCTCGACAAGGAGGGCTGCCTCGATCTCCTCGACAACGAGGATTATCTGCGCGACTTGCCGGAAGGCGCCGGGCAGTTCGCCGAGGAATTCAACAAGGTCGACCGCTTCGTCGCGCGCAAGCGCATCGTCGAGCGGCTGGAATCGTTCGGCTTCGTCGAGCGGATCGAGCCGCACACCCACATGGTGCCGCACGGCGACCGCTCCAGCAGCGTGATCGAGCCGTACCTGACCGACCAGTGGTACGTCGACGCCAAGACACTGGCGAAGCCGGCGATCGCGGCAGTGCGTTCGGGCGAGACCTCGTTCGTGCCTAAGAATTGGGAAAAGACCTATTTCGAGTGGATGGAGAACATCCAGCCCTGGTGCATCTCGCGCCAGCTGTGGTGGGGCCATCAGATCCCGGCCTGGTACGGCCCCGACGGCAAGGTGTTCGTCGCCGAGACCGAGGAGGAGGCGATCAGCCACGCGCTCGGCTATTACGTCGAGCAGGAGGTCATCACGCCGGAGCAGGGGCGCGAGATGGCGCTCGACCGCAACAAGCGCGAGGGCTTCATCACGCGTGACGAGGACGTGCTCGACACCTGGTTCTCCTCGGCACTGTGGCCGTTCTCGACGCTCGGCTGGCCCGAAGACGCACCGGAGGTGCAGCGCTACTACCCGACCAACGCGCTGGTGACCGGCTTCGACATCATCTTCTTCTGGGTCGCCCGCATGATGATGATGGGCCTGCACTTCATGAAGGAGGTGCCGTTCTCGACCATCTACATCCACGCCCTCGTCCGCGACGAGAAGGGCGCCAAGATGTCGAAGTCGAAGGGCAACGTCATCGATCCGCTCAATCTGATCGACGAATACGGCGCGGACGCGCTGCGCTTCACGCTGGCCGCGATGGCGGCGCAGGGCCGCGATATCAAGCTCGCCACCAGCCGTGTCGAGGGCTACCGCAATTTCGCGACCAAGCTCTGGAACGCCTCGCGCTTCGCCGAGATGAACCATTGCGCCGTGCCCGAAGGTTTCGAGCCGGCGAAGGCCAAGGAGACGCTGAACCGCTGGATCGCGCATGAGAGCGCGCACACCACGCGCGAGGTGACCGAGGCGATCGAGGCCTACCGCTTCAACGACGCGGCCGGCGCGATCTACCGCTTCGTCTGGAACGTCTATTGCGACTGGTATGTCGAACTCGCCAAGCCCGTGCTGCTCGGTCCCGATGGCCCGGCCAAGGACGAGACCCGCGCCATGGTCGCCTGGGCGCGCGACGAGATCCTCAAGCTGCTGCATCCCTTCATGCCCTTCATCACCGAGGAGCTGTGGGAGGTGACGGCCAAGCGTGACGGCCTGCTCGCATTGGCGGCGTGGCCGCTGAAGCCGGCCGAGCCGTCGCCGGAGCAGCTCGCGATGCTTGCCGCTGCGGCAGGTCCGACCGATCCGCTGATCTCGCCGGCATTGGTCATGCCGATGTTCGACCATGCCGACTTCACCGATCCCAAGGCTGAAGCCGAGATCGGCTGGGTCATCGACCTCGTCACGCAGATCCGTTCGGTGCGCGCGGAGATGAATATCCCGCCGGCAACGCTGACGGCGCTGGTACTCGCGGGCGCCTCCGCCGAGACGAAGGAGCGTGCGCCGCGCTGGACCGACGTCATCAAGCGCATGGCGCGGCTGTCGGATATCTCGTTCGCCGATCGCGCGCCCGACGGCGCCGTCCAGCTCCTCGTGCGCGGCGAGGTCGCTGCCTTGCCGCTCAAGGGCGTCATCGACGTCGCGGCCGAGCGGACGCGCCTCGACAAGGAGATCGGCAAGGCCGATGCCGACATCAAGCGCGCCGAATCCAAGCTGGCGAACGAGAAATTCGTGGCCAACGCGGCCGAGGAGGTCGTCGAGGAGGAGCGCGAAAAGCGCGAGGCGGCGCTGGCCCGCAAGGCCAAGCTGATCGAGGCGATGGAGCGGCTGAAGCAGGCGTCGTAGCCTCGCTGTCATTCCGGAGCGATGCGCAGCATCGCATCCGGAATCTCGAGGTTCCGGGTTCGCGTCTTCGACGCGCCCCGGAACGACAACAGCTATTTCGGAAACGGCTTGCTCAGAAACTTCGAGCCCCTGACGCCATAGCGCCAGGGCAGTTCGACCGCCTTGGTGATGCCGATCCGGATGCCGGCGACGATCTCCACATCCTCCGTCCGCGCGTGCAGCGCGATCGGCGGGCGGTCCAGCGGCAGGGTGTTGTGCGCGATGGTGATGCCGAGCGCCTCGGTCAGTTTGCCCGGGCCGGAGCAGAGCGCGTGAACCTCCTGAAGATGACGGCGGCGGCGCATGGCGGCGAGGCCATGGGTCGGTTCCAGCGCGCGGATCAGCACGGCGCTGGCCGAGCCTGCCTCCTCGCAGACGAAGTTGACGCACCAGTGGATGCCGTAGGAGCGGTAGACATAGGCGTAGCCGGGCGGGCCGAACATGATCTGGTTCCGCGGCGTGGGGCCGTTGAAGGAGTGCGCCGCCGGCTCGGTATGGTGATAGGCCTCGACCTCGACGATGATCCCGCCGACGCCGTCGACCAGCATGGTGGCCCCGATCAGGTCGCGGGCGACCTCGCGGACGTCGCGGTTGAAAAAGGCGCGCTTCAGCGGCTTGCCGAGCCGCGGGGTAGAGGCTTTCGAGACTGGAGCCATTCGAGGTGAGAATCGCCTGAGAACAGAGCAGGATATTGCCCATATCTGCCATGTTCCCTGAAGTGGTGCGAGCCGGGTTGCGATGCCGGGCCAGACCGACTAGGTAGGACCTGAACAGACCGGACACCCCATGGTCGTTATCGTCGATACCATCTCGAACCCGCTGCGCCCGCGCCACCCCGAAAAGGTGAATCGCCCCGATTCCGCTTCCCCGCCGAAGCCGGACTGGATCCGCGTGCGCGCCCCCAACACCCGCGGCTATGCCGACACCCGCAACATCGTGCGTGCCAACGGGCTGCATACGGTGTGCGAGGAGGCGGGCTGCCCGAACATCGGCGAGTGCTGGGACAAAAAGCACGCGACCTTCATGATCATGGGTGACACCTGCACCCGGGCCTGCGCCTTCTGCAACGTCAAGACCGGACTGCCCAACGCGCTGGATGCGGCCGAGCCGCAGAACGTGGCCGAGGCCGTGGCCAAGCTCGGCCTCGCCCACGTCGTCATCACCTCCGTCGACCGCGACGATCTTGCCGACGGCGGCGCCGAGCATTTTGCCCAGACCATCCGCGCCATCCGCGCCGCGTGTCCCTCGACCACGATCGAGATCCTGACGCCCGACTTCCTGCGCAAGGAGGGCGCGCTGGAGGTCGTGGTCGCGGCAAGGCCCGACGTGTTCAACCACAATCTCGAGACGGTACCGTCGCGTTACCTGACGGTGCGGCCGGGCGCGCGCTACTTCCACTCGATCCGGCTGTTGCAGCGGGTCAAGGAGCTCGATCCCACCATCTTCACCAAGTCCGGCATCATGGTCGGCCTCGGCGAGGAGCGCCACGAGGTGCAGCAGGTGATGGACGATCTGCGCTCGGCCGACGTCGACTTCCTGACCATCGGGCAATATCTGCAGCCGACTCGCAAGCATCACGCGGTGATGCGCTATGTGCCGCCGGACGAGTTTTCGTCCTACGAGAAGGTCGCCTACACCAAGGGGTTCCTGATGGTGTCGGCGAGCCCGCTCACCCGTTCCTCGCATCATGCCGGAGAGGATTTTGCGAGACTGAAGGCCGCACGGGCAGCTAGCGCCCGCTGAACAGATATGCCCCGTTTTTCGAGCAAGCGCCGTGTCGATCACAGCGCATCCGAGATGTTCGACCTGGTCGCCGACGTCGAGCGCTACCCGGAATTCGTGCCGCTGTGCAGCGCGCTGAAGGTGCGCCAGCGCATGGCGAAGCCCGACGGCATCGAGGTGCTGGTCGCGGACATGACAGTGTCGTTCAAGCTGGTCAAGGAGTCCTTCACCAGCCGCGTGACGCTCGATCGCGCCAATCTGAAGATCCTGGTCGAATATCTGCAAGGTCCGTTCAGCAACCTCGAAAACCGCTGGACGTTCGAGCCCAAAGGCGAGGGCGTCTGCGACGTCGGCTTCTTCCTGTCCTACGAATTCAAGAGCCGCATGCTGGCGATGCTGATGGGCTCGATGTTCGACGCCGCCTTCGCGCGGTTCTCGACGGCGTTCGAGAAGCGGGCCGATGCGATCTACGGCCGGCCGAAGCTGGCGCCGACGTAGCGCTCCACGGGGCACGCTCTCTCAACCGTCATTGCGAGCGAAGCGAAGCAATCCAGAAATGCATCCGCGGAGGCAGCCTGGATTACTTCGTCGCAAGAGCTCCTCGCAATGACGGGGGAGAGGCACGCGTGCCCACCCCTCAATCCACCGCCTTCACCACATCCGGCGGCTGCGAGGCGTAATACGCTGCGGCCTGCTCGATTTCCTGCGGCGTCATGGCGCGCGCGATGTTGCGCATCTGCTGGCTGATGTCGTTGCGCCGCTCGCCTGACGCGAAGGCCTGGAGCTGCGCCTTCATATAGGCTTCGGATTGGCCTTCGAGCCACGGGCTACCGGTCTTGTTGTCGAGGCTGCCATGGCAGGAACCGCACGGCGCGATCCCGCGCATCGGCGCGCCGAAGATGACGATGTTCGGCTTGGGCAGTTGCGGCGTTGGATGATAGGCCGGCAGCCGCGGCAGGTACGCGTAGTAGTTCGAGAGATCGGCGATCTCCTGGTCCGTCAGATTGACGGCAAACGGTGACATCACGGCATTGGTGCGCGCGCCCGAACGGAAGTCGTGCAGCTCCTTGTAGATCACGGCGGCATATTGACCGGCGAGGTTCGGCGAGTCGGCGCGGCTGACGCCGGTCGGGCCGTGGCAGATCGCGCAGCGCTGCGCCAGCGTGGCGCCGCGGCCGATTGCCTCCTGGCTCGGACGCGCCAGCGTGCTCGACGTCAGCACGACCTCGGACAGACGCTTGTCCTGCGCGGGCGCCGCGACGTGCGCCGCGCGCTGCGGCACGCCGGCGGCACTGCAGATCGCATCCCAGACATTGGCGAACTGGACCCAGGGCTGGGCGAAGGGCAGCACGATGAAGCCGACGATTGCCGTCACGACCAGGATCGCAGCGGTGATGCCGACGCCGCGCGTAAAATGCGGATTGCTGAAGGTGAAGAGGTCGCGCGCGCTCATCACTGCGCCCCCACATAGACGGCCGGCACCGACGTGCCCTCGGTCAGCGCGAGCGTCAGGATCGGATAGCCGTAATTGGTGAGGGTCAGCGCGATCATCAGCGCCACCCACAGCGCATGGGTGTTGAGCGCGACCGGCACGATCACGGGCTGATGCACGGCCACCGCAAAGCGATAGGGCCCGGCGTCAGCCTGAGGCGCGCGCATGCCGCGGGCGAGGACGACCAGGAACAGGATGCCCGACGTCAGCAGGATGAAGCCGCCGAACGCCGAGAGCGTGACGGAGAGCGCCTGCGGTGCGATGGCGGGATCGCCGAAGTCGAAATAGGCCATGCGGCGCGGCATGCCGAGGATTCCGACCCAATGCCAGGGGAACGTCGTGATGATCATGCCGATGAACCACAGCCAGAGCTGGGTGCGGATCAGGCGGATATCGATCAGCTCGCGCCCCGTCAGATGCGGCCACAGATCATAGGCGATCGCGAAGTACATGATCACGATGGCGCCGCCGAAGATCAGGTGGAAATGGCCGGTGATCCACTGCGTGTTGTGGATCGAGGCATCGAGCTGATAGCTCATGTTGATGAGGCCGCCGGCGCCGCCGAATCCGAGCATGACGAAGGAGAAGGCGAGCGCCAGCATCATCGGATTGTCCCAGGGCAGGGTCCTCATCCAGCCGAACACGCCGCGGCCGCCGCGTAAGCGCGCCGCGATCTCGACCGAGGCGCAGATCGTGAACACCGTCAGCAGCGTCGGCAGCGCGACCAGCGCTGTGAACGCCGAGTGGATGAACTTGAAGCCGGCACCGACCATTGGATCGGCGAAGGTGTGGTGCATGCCGATCGGCATCGCCACCACCAGGAACAGGATGAAGGAGATCCGCGCCATTCTGTCGGAATAGACCCGCCCGCCAATCGCGCGCGGCACGATGGTGTAATAGGCGATATAGGTCGGCATCAGCCAGAAATAGACGATGGCGTGCAGCGTCCAGGAGAAGAAGACGCGCGCGAGGCCCGCGTCGATCGTCGCCTTCAGTCCGGCCGCGACGGGAATGATCTGCAGCAGCAGCTCGAGCGCGGCGCCGACGGCGGTCCAGGCCCACAAATAGGAGCCCGCGACATTGGCGAACATGGCGAGCGGCACGGCTGCGCCGGGATTCGCTTTGCGCCAGACGCGCAAATTGATCGACATCAGCGCGACCCAGATCCAGGAGCCGACCACGACCAGCACGACGCCGAGATAGTAGAAGACGTTGCCGATCAGCGGCGGATAGAACGTGTAGAGCACCGAGGCGCGTCCCATTGCGATCGGGATCACCGCCATGATGCTGCCGGCGACGATCAGCCAGAAGCCGGCCCAGGCCCAGCGCACGCCGACCAGACGCTGCTCCAGCGCGGACTCGCTGATAGCATAGCCGAACCCCATCGCGACCAGCGTCGGGAAGACGTAGCCCATCACCGTGCCGTGCGCGGTCAGCGAGCGGTAGTAGAGCTCGGGGTTGGACAGCCACATCCCGATCGGGCTGCGGATGAACATCTGCCAGGCGCCGAGCGTCAGCGCGACGCCGAACACCGCGAAGGCCAGCCAGAAATGGGCGAGGATGAGCTTCCTATTGACCAACACAGCTCAGCCTCCCGCCGCTCTTCGCGCGGCTCGCAAACTCGGTCTTGTCGATCACTTTGACCTTGCCCCACATGCCCTCATGGCCGAAGGAGCAAAACTCCTGGCAGGGCATCAGATAGTCGCCGGTCCTCGCAAAGCGCATCAGCTGCTCGGAGACGTAGCCCGGCACCAGCATGGTGTTGATGTTGGTGCCTTGGACCAGGATGCCGTGCACGACGTCGGCGCTGGTGGCGCGCAGCGTGATCGGCGTGTCCACGGGCACCACGATGCAGGCCGGCGTGAAGGAATATTGCTGGCCGATCGCGCGCACCGTCACATTGCCATTGGCCTCCAGCACGCTGCCGAGATTGCTCTCGACGAACTCGCCGGACAGATGAATCCGGGAGGGGTCGGTGGTCTCGACGCGCGGCTGCGGCATGGTCGCGCGATGGATGCCGGCGAACGCCGCGAGCACGGCCATCATCACGATGATGATCACGGCAATGGTCGCCCAGCGCCGCTCGACGCGGGCCGCGACCTCGGCGCTGGCGCTGCCGCTTCCATGGGTTTCCTCGGTGCTCATTGCAGCGGCCCGCGCGGCAGGAAGACGAACAGATAGAAGGCGAGCCACATCGCGACGACGCAGGCGGTCGCGATGCCCGCGAGCACGATCGCACCGGAGGGGCCTTGCGCCACGACCTCCTCGACGGCCTGATCGGCGGCGGCTGGGCTGGTCGGAGGATCGGAATTGATCATGACGGGTCTCTGGCGCCTCTCAGTTCAGCGGTGCGGAGCGCAGCTCGTTGGCCTCGCGCGACGAGACCGGCGTGCCGCGATTGCCCCAGGCGGTGCGGATATAGGAGACGACGGCGGCGATCTCGTTGTCGGAGAGGATGCCGGCGAACGGCGGCATGCCGTACGGCATCGGGTTGCCTTTGGTGCCGGGCGGATAGCCGCCATTGAGCACCATGCGGATCGGATTGACCGCCGACTGCATCTCGATCGACTGGTTGTTGGCGAGCGGCGGCCAGTGCGGCGGCTTGCCTTCGCCCTGCGGGCCATGACAGCTCGCGCAGTGCTTGTCGTAGACGGTCTTGCCGAGGCTGATCAGCAGGCTGCTTTCCGTGGTCGGCAGCGTCGAGCTCGCCGGCGGCGGCGGGGAGGGCTCCGAGATGCCCTTGAGGTACACCGCCATCGCCCTGGTGTCTTCGTCGCTGAGATATTGCAGGCTGTTGTGCACGACCTCGGCCATCGGGCCGTAGACCACGCCGCGTGCCGACACGCCGGTCTGGAGCAGATCGGTGATGTCCTTGATGCTCCAGTCACCCAAGCCCGCTTCGCGGTTGGAGGTGAGCGAGGGCGCGTACCAGTTCTGCATCGGGATCAGGCCGCCCTTGAAGGCGTCGGATTGCGAGGTGCCGCCGAGCGCGTTGATCGGCGAATGACACATGCCGCAATGGCCGAGGCCCTCGACGAGATAGGCGCCGCGATTCCATTCGGCCGACTTGGTCGGATCGGGCTTGAACTCGCCCTCGCGGAAAAACAGCGTGCGCCAGCCAAGGATGAGCTGGCGGTTGTCATAGGGGAAACGCAGCTCGTGCGGCTTGTTCTTCTGGTTCACCGGCGGGATCGAGCGCAGATAGGCGAAGATGGCGTCGCTGTCGGCGCGCGTGACCTTGGTGTAGGAGGCGAACGGCATCGCCGGATAGATCAGCCCGCCGTCCGGGAAGCGGCCGCTGTGCATGGTCTTGTAGAAATCGTCGGCGGACCATTTGCCGATGCCGGTCTCCGGATCGGGCGTGATGTTGGAGGTGTAGAGCGTGCCGAACGGGGTCGGCATGGCGCGGCCGCCGGCGAACAGGCGCCCCTCGGGCGCGGTGTGGCAGGCGGTGCAATCGCCGGCGCGTGCGAGATATTCGCCCCGCGCGATGATGTCGCCGGGTTTGTCGCTGGTCTTGTCCTGCGCCTGCGCGACGCCCGTGAGCGCGGCGAGTGCCAGGAGTGCGATCGACAGTTTCGAGCCCATCATCCGCCTCGTCAGTTGGGCTGGCTGCCGCAGCCGAACGGCAGCGCGTAGGTGCCTTTCGGCACGGGAGCAGGATTAGCGGGGGCTGGCCGCGTCGCAAGCCAGGCTGCGACGGCGGTCACGTCGGCCTCAGTCAGATGGCCGGCGACGAGCTGCATGCAGTCGGGCGATTTCGCCGTGCGGGTGCCGTAGCGCCAGGCGCCGAGCTGAGCGCTGATGTAGGGGGCGCGCAGGCCAAGCAGGCCGGGGATGCCGGGCTGCATGCCCGTGAGGCCCGGGCCGTGACAGCTCACGCACGCCGGTATGTTACGACCGGCATCGCCGCTGGTCGCGAGCAATTCGCCCTGCGCCAGGACCTCCTTGCTGACCTCGCTCGGCGCGGGCTGCGGCAGCGGCGGATGCTCGCCGGCAAAATATTCCGCCATCGCTTCCAGATAGGGATCGGGCAGGAATTCCAGGAGATAGTTCATCGGCGGGTATTTGCGCCGGCCACTGCGGAAGGCGAGAAGCTGGTTGTAGAGATAGCCGGCGGGCTTGCCGGCGAGCCGCGGGAAATAGACGTCGCTGGTGCCTTCGCCCTTGTTGCCGTGACAGGGCGTGCACGCCTCCACCCGCGCCGCCATGGTATCCGGCGGTTGGTTGGCGGTTTGCGCAGCCGCGCCATCAAAGGCGGCCAAAGTGACGATGACGACGGCCGAAGCCGCGACGCGAGCGAACACTGTCGTCGCCCTCCACAATGCTGGTCCGGTTGATTCCGGATCACAACGTAGGGCGACATTATTGCGTCTATATTTTCCCGCGCAAGATCGCACACGGATAATGACGTTTGGTCGCGCCTGCGCATTTGTGATCCTGATCGAATTCGACAAGAATTGCGTGCTTTTTGAAAAGCAGACATGACGCAGCGTTCTCGCGGCGTTTGCGAGGACGAAGCCTACCGGCTGTGGGCGCTCAAGCAGCAGCGCAAGGGTCGCTAACCGTCCGCTTTCGGGGGTAGAGCGGACTTCGGCCCAGCAGGCCCACGAGGCCCGGTTATGACCCACAAGAGACATCGGAGGGAAACCGACCGACGGCACCTTGTATAACGGCTTACGCCGATGCTTTCGCGTCCGGTTGCCTTGCAACGAGGATGGTGCCGATGCATTGCAAGACGATTTCGTTTCTTTGATTACGTAATCGGATTTGATTGCGCACGATACCGCGATCAGTTTTCGATTTTGATTCCAGCTTCTCCAAGATAATCGCTTCGAGATTAAGTTCATCTCCTGGGCGTACCGGGTTCGGCAACCTCAGCTCATCCCAGCCCATTCCGGCGAGGACATGGAGTGGCCGAGGCTGGAGCTTGGGCGTAAGCGAGATGAAGACTGCGAACGTGTGGGCGCCCGATGCGGTTAATCCTCCAAAAATTGAACGTGCTGCTGCCTCTTCATCGATGTGGCGCGGTATCGGATCGTATTGCTTGGCGAACTGAATAATCTCTTCCTTCGAGACCAGATAAGGACCCGCCTTTCTGGCGGCACCAATTTCGGCGTCTTCGAAATATATACGGGTCATCAGTCAATCCTTTGCGAACGGACTAAACTATAGGGATTGCAACGCCACTATAGTCTCGGTGCCGCGCAACGTCAGCACGTCCGGTTCTGGCCCTTAGCGGACATGACCGGTCCAGCTGGTAATGTCCGCTCACGGGGCTGACGTGGGCATCAATCGCGTTTGCACCCCCGTTGTGTACCACCACCACCGGGACGACATCACGTCACAGCATCACCATCACGCGCCGCGTCACGTCATCACGCACGACTCGCACGCAACGGCAGTGCGCTGCGTTCGCGTTATTGTACGGCACCGCGTCCAAGCGCGCGCGCCGACGGAAAGCTGGTGGATTTCCGTGGACGTGTGTCACATCGGCGCGCCCTGCGATGCCTTTCGCGCCCGACGGGCAGCACAAGGGCTTGTAGGCATGCGCGGGCGAGCGCACTCCGGCACATCGACAAACACGAATTCAGACGTCGTGGCCGCGAAGGTGACAAGTGCAGTTTGTGCCAAAACGCCGGGCCGTGACGGAACACCCATTGCCGCGCGCGGCACACCTGCAAGGGGTGTATTTCATGGGATGCTCAACTAACATCCGAATCGGGCGCGGGGTTTGTGAAGCGGGACCAGGACACATGGCGCGCTGGAAGCAATCGTGGAGCGAGGAAGATCTCAACCGGCTGAGGAAGCTCGCGGGCACCAAGCCGGTCACGACGATCGCGAAGGAGCTCGGACGGACCACGGGAACAGTCCTCGCGAAGGCGATCGAGCAAAAGCTCCCCGTGATCTATCGGAACGCGCGAACGCCACAGCGGCAGGCCGCCCGGTGAACGTGGAATGGGGGCCGGTCCTCAAGGAGCTGCGCGCCGACGATCATGCGAGCGCGCCGGCGGCGGCGTGATGCGCTTCAGCACAGGCAGTCTCGTAGCCCGGATGGAGCGAGGTGTAATCCGGGATTGGCATCCGCGGACATAGCAGTCCCGGATTGCGCTGCGCTCCATCCGGGCTACGGGCCATTCACCCCCGCGGCGACCGCGGAGTCCTGCGCTTCACCGCATGCCGGCGGGGCGAGCGGGTGACGCGGGGGCGCAGGCGGCTTGCGGCGGTGCGTTGTGGCTTGGCCTGGACTTGCGGACCGCGGGCGAGGTCCATCAGCATGCGCAGCGCCTCGACCACCGAGCGGGCGCGCACGGCGCTGCGGCCGATCGCGCCGAAACGGTGCTCACGGTGGATGATGCGGCCATCGCGCGCGGCGGCGGCAAAGTGCACGAGACCGACCGGCTTGCCCGGCGTGGCGCCGCCGGGGCCGGCGATGCCGGTGATGGCGACGGCGAGATCGACATCGGCACGCTCCAGCGCGCCGACCGCCATCGCGGTTGCGGTCTCCTTGCTGACGGCGCCGAAATTGGTGAGCGTGCTGGCCTCGACCCCGAGCATCGCGCGCTTGGCGTCATTGGAATAGGTGACAAAACCGCGGTCGATGACATCGGAGGAGCCGGGGATGTCGGTCAGCGCGCCGGCAACGAGGCCGCCGGTGCAGGATTCAGCCGTCGCGATCGTCAGCTTGCGCATCCGGCAGAGGTCGAGCAGCGAGCGGGAGAGGGCGCGTGCGTCGCTGCCGGCCATGATCTACAGGCTCCAGGGCAGGCGGATGGTGGCGCTCGCGGTGGCCGCGATGCCTTCCTCACGGCCGGTGAAGCCGAGCCGCTCGCTGGTGGTCGCCTTCACCGCGACGCGGGAGATGTCGACGCCGGAGATCTCGGCGATGCGGGCGCGCATGGTGTCGCGCAAGGGGCCGATCTTCGGCCGCTCGCAGATCATCGTCACCTCGAGATTGGCGACGCGGCCGCCACGCTGGGTGACGCGCTCGATGGCGTATTTCAGGAACTGGTCGGACGAGGCGCCCTTCCATTTCGCATCGCTCGGCGGGAAGTGCGAGCCGATGTCGCCGTCGGCCAATGCGCCGAGGATGGCATCGACCAGCGCATGCAGGCCGACATCGCCGTCGGAATGGGCGAGAAAACCCTTGCTGTGCGGCACGCGCACGCCGCAGAGCATGACGTGGTCGCCTTCGCCGAAGGCATGCACGTCATAGCCGGTGCCGGTCCTGGTGTCGCCGAGCTCGGCAGCCAGGCGGGCTTCCTCGCGCACGAAATCCTCGGGGGTGGTGAGTTTCATATTGGCAACATCGCCTTCAAAGGTTGCAACCGTCAATCCCGCCCATTCGGCGATCGCGGCATCGTCGGTGAAATCGCTGCGCCCGTCCTTTGCGGCGCGACGATGCGCCTCCAGGATGACGTCGAAACGAAAGGATTGCGGCGTCTGCGCGATTCGCAGGGCGGCGCGGTCCGGCGTGTCCTCGACATCGCCGCTCGCGCCGGTGACCTTGATCGTATCGGTGACGGGAACGACGGGGATCGCGGCGCCCGTGCGGCTCGCCGCCTCGATCGCGCGCGAGATCACGCCTTCAGAGACGAAGGGCCGCGCGGCGTCGTGGATCAGGACGATGTCCGGCTTGTGCCTGGCCAGCGCTTCGAGGCCGGCGAGCACCGATGCCTGACGGGTGGCGCCGCCATTGACTGGTGTCTCGTGATTCAATCCGGCGACCGCCGCCGTGAACATCGCAGCGTCGTCGGGGTTCACCACCGGCTGTACCGCGAACACCTCCGGATGGCGGCTGAACGCTTCCATGGCGCGGAAGATCACAGGGACGCCGCCGATCGTCCGATACTGCTTCGGCCCGCCGGCGCCTGCGCGCAGGCCCCGTCCGGCCGCGACAAGAACGACTGCGGTGCGCTGTGATTTCGCCATAGGACTCAAATACTCAGTTGTTCGTGAAAGAGTCGGGGAGTGGGGTGATGCCGCATGCCTCTAGCACGGCAGGCCCGCAAAAAAAGGGGGTTTCCCTGGATTGTGGGAAACAGCAATTTGCTGCACTGCACTTGAAAGATTTGCAGAACTGTCTAAACTGTAGGCATGACGCTTGACTGCACAAGAATTGTGCGCAAGATAGATCATGGCCAGCGCGATGAGGCGCTGCTGAGTTGACGAGACCCCCGTGACCGGCCCGGCAATATCCGGCTCTAAGCCGTTGAAAATAGGCGATATTGAAGTCGCCACCCCGGTCTTCCTGGCGCCGATGTCGGGGGTGACTGACTCGCCCGTCCGCCGGCTGGCCGCCGAGCTCGGGGCCGGTCTGGTCGTATCCGAGATGACTGCGAGCGATGAGCTGGCCAATGGCCACCGGATGTCCCGGTTGCGCTGCGAAGCGACCGGAATCGGCCCGCACGTGGTCCAGCTCGCAGGCTGCGAGGCGCATTGGATGGCCGAAGGCGCCCGGATCGCCGAAGCCGAAGGCGCCGACATCATCGACATCAACATGGGCTGCCCGGCCCGGCACGTCACCGGCGGCCAGTCCGGCTCGGCCCTGATGCGCGACCTCGACCACGCGGTGAGCCTGATCGACGCGACGATCGCGGCGGTGAAGGTGCCGGTGACGCTGAAGATGCGGCTCGGCTGGGACGATCGCACCCGCAACGCGCCCGAGCTGGCGCGGCGCGCACAAGCCGCCGGCATCCAGCTCGTCACCGTGCACGGCCGCACCCGCTGCCAGTTCTACAAGGGCGAGGCCGACTGGGACGCGATCCGCGCCGTGCGCGAGGCGATCTCCATCCCGCTCATCGTCAACGGCGACATCACGACTTACGAGAAGGCGCTCGCGGCGCTCGAGGCCTCCGGCGCCGACGCCGTGATGATCGGCCGCGGCGCCAACGGCCAGCCTTGGCTGCCCGGCCAGATCGGCCGCCGCCTGAATGGCGGGCCGGCGGAAGCCGCGCCGTCGCTTGTGACGCAGCTGCATTATGTCCGCACCCTCTATGAGGGCGTCTGCGCGCTCTACGGCCTGCGCGTCGGTCTCAAGCATGCGCGCAAGCATCTCGGCTGGGCGCTCGATGTCGCGGCCGATGCCAGCCGCGCGCCGGCGGAGAAGCTGAAAGCCTGGCGCCAGAAGATCCTCACCTCCGAGGATCCGCGCCTCGTCCACCAGTCACTGCAAGATGCCTTCGACGACTTCGCATGGAGCGCTGCTGCATGAGCTCAGCCGCTGAACATCGTCGGCCGCTTCCGTCCGACAGCGACGCGATCCTGGATGCCTTGCCTAATCCCGTGCTCCTGATCGGGCCGGACGGCAAGATCGTCGGCGCCAACATCGCAACCGAGGCGTTCTTCGAGATCTCGACGCAGTTCCTGAAGCGGCAATCGCTGAAGGAGCTGGTGCCGTTCGGCAGCCCCTTGCTGGCGCTGATCGACCAGGTGCGCTCGTCGAACGCGCCGGTCAACGAATACAAGGTCGATCTCGGCACGCCGCGCATGGGCGGCGACCGCCAGGTCGACCTGCATGTGGCGCCGCTGACGGAGCGGCCCGGCCACATCGTGGTGATGCTCCAGGAGCGCACCATCGCCGACAAGATGGACCGCCAGCTCACCCACCGCAGCGCCGCGCGCTCGGTGATCGCGCTGGCCGCCATGCTCGCGCACGAGATCAAGAATCCGCTCTCGGGCATTCGCGGCGCAGCGCAGCTTTTGGAGCAGCAGGCCTCGTCCGAGGACCGCATGCTGACGCGGCTGATCTGCGACGAAGCCGACCGCATCGTGACGCTGGTCGACCGCATGGAGGTGTTCGGCGACGAGCGCCCCGTGGTGCGCGGGCCGGTCAACATCCATTCCGTGCTCGATCACGTGAAGCGGCTGGCGCAGTCGGGCTTTGCCCGCAATATCCGCTTCATCGAAGACTACGATCCCTCGCTGCCGCCGGTGCTCGCGAACCAGGACCAGCTCATCCAGGTGTTCCTCAATCTGGTGAAGAATGCCGCCGAAGCGCTGATCGACGTGCCCGACGCCGAGATCCAGCTCACCACCGCGTTCCGTCCCGGCGTGCGACTGTCAGTCCCCGGTCAAAAATCCCGGGTATCCCTGCCGCTGGAATTCTGCGTGAGGGACAATGGACCAGGCGTGCCGGACGATCTTCTGCCCAATCTGTTCGATCCCTTCGTGACCACCAAGCAGACCGGCTCTGGCCTGGGTCTTGCTCTGGTCGCCAAGATCGTCGGCGATCACGGGGGCATCATCGAATGCGAATCTCAGCCGCGCAAGACCACCTTCCGCGTGCTGATGCCGATGTATTCCACATCGGTGAAACATGCCGATCACAGCAGTCGCGACGGCTCTGCCGGGAAGTCGTCGTCTGCGTCACAGGGGGCAAAATGAGGATTAACGATGCCCGCAGGTAGCATTCTCGTTGCTGATGACGACACCGCCATCCGCACGGTTCTCAATCAGGCACTTTCCCGGGCCGGCTATGAAGTCAGGCTCACCGGCAACGCCGCCACGCTGTGGCGCTGGGTCAGCCAGGGGGAGGGCGATCTCGTCATCACCGACGTGGTGATGCCGGACGAAAACGCCTTCGACCTGTTGCCGCGGATCAAGAAGATGCGGCCGAATCTGCCCGTCATCGTCATGAGCGCGCAGAACACCTTCATGACCGCAATCCGCGCCTCCGAGCGCGGGGCGTATGAATATCTGCCAAAACCCTTCGACCTGAAGGAACTGATCGCCATCGTCGGCCGCGCGCTGGCCGAGCCGAAGGAACGGGTCTCGACGCCGGACGAGGACGCCGAGATGGAAGCGATCCCGCTGGTCGGCCGCTCGCCGGCGATGCAGGAAATCTACCGCGTGCTGGCGCGGCTGATGCAGACCGATCTCACCGTGATGATCACGGGCGAGTCCGGCACCGGCAAGGAGCTGGTGGCGCGCGCGCTGCACGATTACGGCAAGCGCCGCAACGGCCCGTTCGTGGCCGTCAACATGGCCGCGATCCCGCGCGACCTGATTGAGTCCGAGCTGTTCGGCCACGAGCGCGGCGCCTTCACCGGCGCCAACACCCGCGCCTCCGGCCGCTTCGAGCAGGCCGAGGGCGGCACGCTGTTCCTCGACGAAATCGGCGACATGCCGATGGAGGCGCAGACGCGGCTGCTGCGCGTGCTGCAGCAGGGCGAATACACCACCGTCGGCGGCCGCACCCCGATCAAGACCGATGTCCGCATCGTCGCGGCCTCCAACAAGGATCTGCGCGTCCTGATCCAGCAGGGCCTGTTCCGCGAAGACCTGTTCTTCCGCCTCAACGTCGTGCCGCTGCGGCTGCCGCCGCTGCGCGAGCGCATCGAGGACCTGCCGGACCTGGTGCGTCACTTCTTCGCGCTCGCCGAGAAGGACGGACTGCCGCCGAAGAAGCTCGACGCGCTGGCGCTGGAACGGCTGAAGCAGCATCGCTGGCCCGGCAACGTGCGCGAGCTCGAGAACCTCGCACGCCGTCTCGCCGCGCTCTATCCGCAGGACGTGATCACGGCCTCCGTCATCGACGGCGAGCTGGCGCCGCCCTCGGTCAGTCCGGGTGCCGCGGTCCAGCAGGGCGTCGACAATCTCGGCGGCGCGGTCGAGGCCTATCTGTCCTCGCACTTCCAGGGTTTTCCGAACGGCATGCCGCCGCCGGGCCTCTATCACCGCATCCTCAAGGAAATCGAGGTGCCGCTGCTCACGGCCGCGCTCGCGGCGACCCGCGGCAACCAGATCCGCGCGGCCGACCTGCTCGGCCTCAACCGCAACACGCTGCGGAAGAAGATCCGCGACCTCGATATCCAGGTCTATCGGAGCGGGGGCTAGTCTTCGCGGCAAACGCCGGGCGCGTTTGCGCGCCGGTGGCTCAGCTCCCCCTACCACAGCGGAGCTGAGCCTGTCCGGATCGCGCTGGCCGTTTTGGCTGGCGCGGTGAGCAGAAGTCCTGACAGGGCCGAAATGTTCCGCCGGAACATTCAAATTGATCATCCGGCCGCAAGGCGCGATGCCGCACCTATCTGACCAGGCGTGCAGGCAGCGGCGTCATGTTGGCCAACTGCGTCGGCGTCGGCTGCAACCCTACGCCGTTGACCAGGAGGTCGGCGGCCACAATCAGCAGCAGCACGGCTGAAACCATCGTCGCGAGAAAGAACCTATCCATCCCCGTCAATCCAGAGGGAAGGGAATCCGTTCCCGCGAAGAGCGCGGATCAGCCTTCCAGTTGTGGATTGCGCGATCCGGATGCGTGCGAAACATTCTATATATTACAATTGTTTGTCGGACCCTCATGGACCGACCGCTTGCACGCGGCTTTCCAGGCCGCGTTTTTCACGCGCATTAAGCCGCTGGGCGGCAGGTGATCGGAGGAACCGGTCGCCATCGCCGCTTGATCTGGATCAAGAATGCCGTGCGGCGGAGGCCGCTACGTCCCCTGGGTATCCGTTCTCCCAAGAGGACAGCGCCGTCTTGACCCCACTTCGCAAGCTTCTGTCGGGGGACCAGATTGTCCAGCTCGTGATCCGTATCGGATTGCTCGCGCTCCTGATCGCCTGGACGTATCTAATCATCCGCCCGTTCGTGCCGATCCTGACCTGGAGCGCCGTGCTCGCGGTCGCGTTCTATCCCGCCTTCAGCTGGCTCGCCAAACGGCTCGGCGGCCGGCCCCGGACGGCTGCGGCCCTTCTCACGGTGACGACGCTCGGCATCGTCATCGGGCCGGCGACATGGCTGGGGCTGAGCGCGGTCGAGGGCATCAAGGACCTCGCGACCCAGATCGGCACCGGCGACCTCATGCTCCAGGCCGCACCGGAATGGCTCAAGGACTGGCCGCTGGTCGGCCAGCAGCTGTTCGATCTCTGGACGCTGGCCTACACCAACATCCGCGCCGTTCTGCGCGAGGTGGCGCCGTATCTGAAGCCGCTCGCGGGGGTGATGCTGTCGTTCGCCGGCAGCGCCGGCGTCGGCACGCTGCAGTTCCTGCTGTCGGTGCTCGTCGCCGGTTTCCTGTTTCCGTACGGACCGCAGCTCGTCGGCGCGGTTCGCGGTTTCCTGTTCCGCATCGTGCCGGAGCAGGGCGAGCACTTCCTCGAGCTGGCGGGTGCGACGATCCGCGCGGTTTCGCAAGGCGTGATCGGCGTTGCGATCATCCAGGCGCTGCTCGCCGGCATCGGCCTCAAGCTTGCGGGGATCCCGAGCGCCGGCTTGCTCGCCATCCTCGTCCTGCTGCTGTCGATCGTGCAGATCGGTGCCGCGATCGTCATCGTGCCCGTGCTGATCTGGATCTGGATGGACAAGGACGTGACGACGGCGCTGCTGCTGACGGTCTTCCTCGTCATCGTCGGTCTGCTCGACAACATCCTCAAGCCATTGGTCATGGGCCGCGGCCTGAGCACGCCGACGCTGGTGATCCTGATCGGCGTCATCGGCGGCACCTTGGCGCACGGCATTATCGGCCTCTTCATCGGCCCGATCATTCTGGCGGTCGCCTGGGAGCTCGCTGCGGCCTGGATCCGGATCGACCGCGGCGCAGCGTTGCAAGAGCAGGGCACGACCGGGATTTCCACAGCCGTTCAGAGGTGAGTTCACGTCCACATGCTGCTCCAAATCCTCGTCGGCACGCTGATCAGCGTGATCAATATCGGTATCCATGCGCTGGCGACCGTCGGTGCCGTAGCGATCGCGCGACGCTCGGGCTTGCGAAAGACCGACAAGGCGCGATTGCATTTGATGGGGGTGATGGTCGCAACGGCCGCGGCGCTCAGCGTCGCACACACAATGGAGGTCCTGGTCTGGGTCTGCACATATTGGCTCGTCGAGGCGGCTCCTCCTGGAAGCGACCTCTTGTATTTCGCCTTCGTCAACTACACCACGCTCGGCTATGGCGACATCACGCCGGTGCCCGCATGGCGGCTGATCGGGCCGTTGACGGCCATGAACGGCATCCTGCTGTTCGGATGGTCGGCAGCCATTCTGTTCGAGGTCCTGCGCAAGACGCTCGAGCATCTGGAGGCAATAGCGCGCCCGGAGCGATAGCCATCGCGATTGGCATCAGCCGATCGGACAGCCAGGATGTCAGATTCGGATCGTCGATCGGTTCGCTGATCGGCGTGGTGGCCACGCTCCCGCAACTGCTCAGGGCTGCAGGTCGAGGCTCGCGAGCTGATTGCGATCCAGAAGCACGATCTGGCGCTGCGTATTGCCGATGAAGCCGAGGATTCCGAGCTCGTGCAGCCGGGAGAGGGCGCGCGAGACGGTTTCCAGGGTCAGGCCGAGATAGTCGGCGATATCGCGCCGCGACATCGGCAGGGCCAGGACGCCCGCGGCCGTCAGCCTCTTGTCCATCTCCAGCAGGAAAGCCGCGACCCGCTCCAGCGAGGTCTTGCGGCCGAGCAGCAGCATGTGGTCTTCCGCGTGCTGGAGATTGCGCGTGGTCATGCTGAGCAGATTCCGGGCGACCATGGCATCGCTTTCGGCTACGATCTCGAGGCTTTGCCGCCTGACGATGCGCACGGTGGTGTCGACGATCGCCTCCGCCGTAAAGCGATGCTCGCTGCCGTTCGCGAGGCCGAAAATGTCGCCGGTCAGGTGAAAGGCGCCGATCTGCCTGCGGCCGTCGGACAGCAGCTTGTAGCTCCGTACCGCGCCGGATTTGACCTGGTAGACGTATTCGGCAGGTTCCTTCTCGCCGTAGATCTCGGTGCCTTTTTTGTAGGAAAATTCGATTAAACTGACGAGCGCATTTGTCTCGCTCGTCATGCCGAGATCACGAAGGGAGTTGGGGCGCGGTGCGCACTCTGTCGCGATGCGGACGAACATGGCCAACTCCTCTGCTGAACGCTGAATTGGTCTGTCAGACGAAAAACCCCTGCAGCGAGAAGAGCGCCGCGCTGAACCCGCTCTCCCGCCGGGGTTGATTTAAGACTTTCGCGGTATTCCCAACCATTGTCCCAAGGTTCAATGTACCAAGGGACAGCCCGAAGGGTTGCTGCACGGATTGAGAAGCGTTTGATGCGACCCGGAATTTCCTGTTGCGAAGCACATATTTCAATTTCCAAACTATTGGCATCCGCATTTCCTCGATTAAAGACTCCCCATTGTTGATTTTGCTTGAATCCGCGCGAGGTGAATGGTGTCCGGTCTTGTCCATGTCGTCGATGATGACGCATCGTTCCGGACGGCGATCGAGCGCCGGCTGAAGCTTGCCGGTTATGAAGTCGCCACCTACGCGTCCGCCCAGGATCTCCTGGATGCAGCGCCGGACGACGCGCGTCCGGGATGCATCCTGCTCGACGTGCGCATACCGGGCCTGAGTGGCCCCGAATTGCAAAGCCGCCTGATCGCGTCGGGCTCGAACTTGCCGATCATCTTCCTGACCGGCCACGCCGACACGCCGACGACGGTGCAGGCCATCAAGGCGGGCGCGGAAGACTTCCTGACCAAACCGGTTTCATCGGAGCTGCTGCTCGATGCGATCGCGCGTGCACTGCTGAGGCAGGACGCCGCGCGCAGCCAGCGCGGCAGGCTCGACGGCTTTCGCGTGCATCTTGCGATGCTGACTCAGCGCGAACGGCAGGTGTTCGATCTCATCGTGCGCGGCAAGATCAACAAGCAGATCGCATATGAGCTCGGGACGACGGAGCGAACTGTAAAGGCGCACCGCCATCAGGTGATGGAGAAGATGCAGGTTCATTCGCTTGCCGAGCTCGTTTCGATCGCGGAGCGGCTTGGAATGCTGGATTCGAACCGCGGTTAGCTGTTCTGTCGTTTCGAACACAGTTCCTGCGGTGTCCCTGCCCCAAAGGTCAATATGAAGTGCGCCGACGTGGTGCTGCATATCAGTGCGGCACGCATTGTGTTCGTCCTCGCGAGATCGTGGCAGAGCGCATCGATCGTTGCTGCCGCGTCACCGTTCGTGCCAAGCCGGAAAGGTCGCATCAGTGCCGACGCGCGAATCCGTCTTTGTCGTCGACGACGATCCATCCATGCGGGCCAGCCTGAACAGATTGTTGCGCGCGCACGGATTCGCGGTGGCGCTGTTCGAATCCGCGGAGGCCTTGCTCGATCACGACGCCTTCGAGAAGGCGATCTGCATCGTGCTCGACATCAATCTCGACGGAAAATCCGGCGTCGACCTCAGGCGGAGGCTGGCGGAGGAGGGCGTCACGGCGCCCGTGATCTACATTACCGGCAACGACAGCGCGGTGAACCGCGCGGCTGCAGTTGCATCCGGTTGCGTCGCCTACCTGACTAAGCCGTTCACGGCACAGTCCCTGATCGAGTCGGTCACGCGCGCCGCCGCGGCATAGGGTATCAGGGCCGTCATTCGTCGATTTGCTGCTCAAGTGTCTTCGCAGGCGCGCCTTTGCGGACCTGACCGAACTGCGCAAGCGGCATCGACACGGTCGAGGTCAGAAGATTGGCGTCGACGAGCTGCAGCGCCAGCGTCCTTCCCGTCTCCATTTGCTTGACGATCTCGGGAGGAGCGACATCGGCCGCGACGCACATGTTGGTGAGGCACCAGATATAGGGGACCTGGAAAGTGCTGCCGTTGTCGATAATCAGCTTGGCCGGATGCTGCAGGTACATGCCGACCGGCACGAACAGTTGCAGCCGCGCCGCCGGAGCATCCTCGCGCTCGATCAGGTCCACGCGGACGGCCATCTGACCGGTCGGGAATTTTCCGGTAATCGACGTCCGGCAGAGGGTCGGCGCCCCGCCTGCCTTGAAGCAGAGCTTCTGCCAGTCGCCGAAGGTAACGTCCTTGATCTCGCGCTGGCCGCGCGTGGCGGCTTCGGCGGGCTTTTGCGCATCCGCTTTCTTGGGAGCAGCGTTTCCATGAGACGCCGCAATCGCGGTGGCGATGAACACCAGGAGACCTGCAAGACGAGCATTCGCGTTGGGCATGATTGTGTCTCCGCCGCCAGATTCTATTTCTGCGCCTCGAGAAATTTCGTCACCAGCGGCGACCAGAGCGGTATCGCGTCGGGCGAGCCGATGAAGAAGTGTCCTTCGTTCCCGAACGGCGGCATCAGGTGATATTCGGCACGGCCGCCGGCCGCCGTGAACGCCTGATGCATCCGCTTCGACAGATCCGGTCCAAAGAACGTGTCGTTCTCGATGTAGATCCACAGCATCGGCACGCGGGAGGTGCGGCCGAAATCCGCGGTGGCCTCGACCAGTCTGTCGGGGGCACAATTGTTGTTGGGCTTGCCGCCGACCCGGCCGCCGCGGCCGGCGGCGAAGGTGATGATGGCCTTCACCTGCGGCGGGTTGACGCTCGACAGGGCGATCGAGGCCCAGCCTCCGGCGGACTGGCCGACCACGATCACGTCCCTGGGGATGATCCGCTTCTCTGCGGTCAGGTAATCGATGATCCAGAGATCGACCTGCGCGACCGCAAGGCCGGCATCATGGAAGTTCGGATTGGTGCACTTGCCGACCTTCGAGAAGAACGGCCCATAGATCGCGCGCTCGGGAATGTCGATGGCCGCCGCGCCATAGCCGCTGCCGACCGGCGCCACCACGAGATAGCCGCGCCTTGCGAACCATTTCGCGGCGTCACGGAATTCGACCAGCGGAAAGAAGCTCCGGTCGGTCGGGTTGAGCGAGACGCCGTGGTTCATGATCACCAGCGGGAATGGGCCGTCGCCGACCGGGCGCACCAGATAGGCGAACATCGGCAGCGGCAGCGGCAGCGCCCAGATCTCTTCCTGGATACGGATGTCATCCTCGGCGCGCGCCGGCGCCGCGAGTCCGGCAAGGAGGAGCAGCACCGTTAGAAGCAGGCGGCGGATTGCGGGGACATCGAAGCGCATCCAGGCCTCCTCAACCCGTGAACGTTGCGGCCACCACGATCGGGCCGAGAACGGTGAGGACGACATTGCCGACCGCATAGGGGACGGCGACGCCGAGCACCGGGGTCTGGCTCTCGGCGACGTCGCAGGCACCGGTGACGGCGGCATCGACCGTCATGGCGCCGGCGAGCGCACCACAGGTCACGACCGGGTTCATGCGCAGGAGGTAATAGGCAACAAGCGTTCCGATCGTCATCGGGATCAGCGTGACGACGATACCCATGCCGACCAGCAGGGCACCATGCGCCTGGATGGCCGACCAGGCGGCAAGGCCGTTGCCGAGGCCCACGGCCGCGATGAAGCCGCCGAGCCCGATATCGCTCAGCGTCTGCTGCGCGGCCGGCGGCATCGCACCGATACCGGGCCTGCGCGTGCGCAGCCAGCCGCAGACGAGGCCCGCGATCAGCGCGCCGCCGCCGCCACCGAGCGTCAGCGCAACCCCGCCCACCTTGAAGCTGGCGAGGCCTGCCAGAAGGCCGGCAGCGAGGCCGACAGCCAGGAAGGCGATATCGGTCCGGTCGGCGGTATTCAGGGCATGTCCCACCCGCGCAGTGGCCCGCGCGATGTTGCCGGTGTTGCCGACCAGCGTCATGACGTCGCCGATATAGACACGGGTGTCAGGGCCAAGAGGCACCTCCCGGCCCATGCGCGTGAGCCCACGCAGGAAGACGCCGCGCGCGTTGTCGCCGAGCCGGTCGACGATCTCGCGGAGCGAGCGGCCGTGCAGCTCGCGGGCTTCGACCAGCACGTCGATCACATTGCCGGGCAGATTGCGCAGCAGCTCTCCCGCATCGATCTCGCCCCCGAGGATCGGCTTGGCCGCAACGATCGCGGCGGTATGGCCGGCAATGACGATGTCGTCGCCGGCCTCGAGCACGAGGTCAGGGTGCGGCTTGAGGTCGGCTCCGCCGCGCACGATCCGCTCAACGACCGTGCGGCTGCCGATCTCGGCCTCGATCGCCGCGACCGTGCGGCCTGCACCGGCGGCGACGCGATAGGCCCGGGCCTGGAATTTGCGATAGGACAGGTTTTCCGTCTTCGGCGGCGCGCCGCCGGCAAGCTCGGCTTCGAGCTTTTTGGCCTCCGCCTTCAGATCGATACCCATCAGCCGCGGCGCCACGAACGGCACGAACAGCAGCGTCAGGATGTAGCCGAGCACATAGGTCACGGCATAGCCGGCCGCGATATTGGCCTCCTGCTGCTTCAACGTCTCGGCGGGCAGGCCGAGCTGCGCCAGCGCGCCGGATGCGGTGCCGATCACCGAGGACTGCGTCAGCGCGCCGGCGGTGAGGCCCGCGGCCGTCCCGGTGTCGAGCTTGAGCACGTGGGCGAAGATCAGCACGAGCACGAGACCGGTGCCGCCGATCACCAGCGCCAGCACCACCTGCGCCAGCGTCCTGACGCTCAGGGAAGCGAAGAACTCCGGCCCCGAGCGATAGCCGATGGTGAAGACGAACAGGCTGAACAGGATCGCCCTCAGGATCGGCGGGAAGGTGAAATGCCCGAGCTGCCCGATCAGCACCGCCACGATCAGGATGCAGGCAGTGGTGCCGATCGAAAAGCCGCGAATCTTGATCCGGCCGAGCATGGTGCCGATCGCAATCGCGAGCAGCAGGAAGATTTCCGGTGCGGTGGTGATGATCCACCTGACGGTATCCATGGTCGCTCTTCCCCCGGCACTTTGCGGCGGATTTGATGGGGCGCGCGAGAACATTGCTTGATCCAGATCAAGCATTGACGTCGGCATGCCGCGGCCAATGATGCGATGAAGCGTTCGCGATAGCAGCCATTGCCGACATGAGCACTCTGGACGTTGCAGCCGGCGCGATCCGCCGCGATGAAACCGTCGAAATCGTGCTGCTGCTCGCCTTCGCCGGCGGCTATATCGACGCCTATACCTGGATCATCCATGGCGTGATGGCGAATGCCCAGACGGCCAATGTGATCCTGCTCTGGGTTCATGCGATGGGAGGCGAGTGGGCGAAGGCATTTCACTTCGTGCCGCCGATCCTGGCCTTCACCGCCGGCATCGTGATCGCCGCCTGGCTGCGCCGTGTTGCAGGCGAACGGGCGAGCGCACTCACCATCCTCGTCGAGATCGTGTTCCTGATCACGATCGGCATCCTGCACAATCGCCTTCCGGATCTCGCTGGCACACTCGGCATCTCACTCGTCGCGGCGATGCAGGCCGCGGTCTTCACCAAGGTCGAGGGCTCGGTGTGCAGCACGGTGATGATCACCGGCAACATGCGCCAGTCCGTCGAAAACGTCTTTGCGGCCGTTTACGGAGGAGCGCCGCTCGGGACGCTGCGCAAGGCGATCATCTTCTTTGCGCTGTGCGCGGTGTTCGGCTGCGGCGCGGCGGCCGGCGCGTTCGCTACCAGGGGCTTGCCCAATCTCGCGCTCGGCATTCCCGTGGTCGCGCTGCTGGTGGTGCTCCTGCGCTGCGAAACGACGCCCCGCGAGGCGATCAGATGAGCCCGCCGCCCGACGCGAACTGGATGCGGTTCTTTCCGCCGGCCGGCTGGCCTCTTCCGGTGCCGCCCGCGGCTGTGCGTGCTGCGTTGCATAGAGCGTCGGCCGCCGAACATGCGAGCCACCATAACGCGCGACCGTTGACTTGGATCAATGGAGCCGTGCGCGCCGCACTCACGATCCGCCATCACCTTCGCCCCAAGGCCGGCACGATCGGGAGAGAGACATGTCCAAAGACATCAAGCCCCCACAGAAGCGCATCGACCAGTTCTTCTCCGGGCCCGGTGCCCGGGCGGACGACTGGCGCGACCTGGTCGAAGCTGCAAAAACGTGGGCGCGTGTCGGCAATCGCGCGGCCTATGACGCGGCGCTGGCGGATCTTTCGATCACCGAGGAATTTCATGGCTATCCCGGCCTGCAGCTGATGGCCGCGCTGCGGGAAGCCGCGGCCGCCGGGGATGGTGCGACGTCGTTCTCCCTTGCGACCCGGATTGCGCAGGCGCTGGCGACGCGGTCGTTCCGGCAGCATGCCGGCGACTGGAGCGCGAAGGACGAGGGCAATGGCGATGCGCCCGAGTTGGTGCCGCCGAGCTTCGGTGCCCATACGGCGCGCCGACCCTATTTCGAGACGCTGATCGTCACCGGCGTGTCGTCCAGCCATTGGCCGACGCTGGCGTCGGAATGGCGCAAGCTGCGGCGCCCGGTCGATGCCTTCATCTACGAGCCCGTCATCGTCGGCAGCCTGGAGGATGCCTTCTGCGCGACGATGCTCAATCCGAACATCGGGGCGGTCATCGTCAACGAGGGTTTTGGCCTGCGCTCGCGGCATAATGCGCCGGTGCTCCGCTCGATGATGGCCGCGGCCGGTCTCAACGACGAAAACGACGCCTCGGCCCTGCGGCTCGCACAGATTATCAAGCGGGTCAGGCCCGAGCTCGATCTCTACATGATCTCGAATCGCGACGTGGAGGAGCTGGCCGGCGATCCCCAGGCCAACGTCGTTCGCCGCATCTTCTACTCGGTCGAAGAACTGCTGGAGCTGCACCTCTCGATCCTCGAAGGCATCCAGGATCGCTACGACACGCCGTTCTTCGACAATCTGAAGAAATACGCCCAGCGCCCGATCGGCACCTTCCACGCGCTGCCGATCGCCCGCGGCAAGTCGATCTTCAAGTCCGACTGGATCCGCGACATGGGCGAGTTCTACGGCCCGAACCTGTTCCTAGCCGAGAGCAGCGCCACTACGGGCGGGCTCGACAGCATGCTGGAGCCGACCGGCAACATCAAGAAGGCGCAGGAGAAGGCGGCGAGGGCGCTCGGCGCCGATCGCGTCTTCTTCGTCACCAACGGCACCTCGACCTCCAACAAGATGGCGGTGCAGGCGCTGCTCGCGCCGGGCGACATCGCGATCGTCGACCGCAACTGCCACAAGTCGCATCACTACGGCATGGTGCTGGCCGGCGCCCAGCCGCTCTATGTCGAAGCCTTTCCGATGACGGAATACTCGATGTATGGCGCGGTGCCGCTGAAGACGATCAAACAGGCGCTCCTGAACGCCAGGGCCGACGGCCGGCTCGACCGCGTCAAGCTGATCGACCTCACCAACTGCACCTTCGACGGCCACATCTACAACACCCGCCGGGTGATGGAGGAATGCCTCGCGATCAAGCCCGACCTGATCTTCCTGTGGGACGAGGCCTGGTTCGGCTTCGCGCGTTTCTCGCCGTTCCTGCGCCGCCGCACCGGCCTCGGCGCCGCCAACGAGATCGAGGCGTGGATGCAGGATCCGAAGTCGGTCGCGGCCTATGAGAAGCAGCAGGCCGAGCTCGGCAAGAACCCGTCGGACGAGCTGCTGCTCAAGACCCGGCTGATCCCCGACCCCAGGCAGATCCGGCTGCGCGTCTACCAGACCAACTCGACCCACAAGTCGATGTCGGCGATCCGCCAGGGCTCGATGCTCTCGGTCAAGGACGTCGAATTCCACACCGTCGAGCAGCAATTCAAGGAGGCGGTCTTCACCCACGCCTCGACCAGCCCGAACCAGCAGCTGATCGCCAGCCTCGACATCTCGCGGCGGCAGATGGAGCTGGAGGGCTATGGCCTCGTCGCCAACGCGATCGAAATCGCGTTCGCCATCCGTCAGGCGGTCAACAAGAACCCGCTGATCTCGAAATACTTCCGCATCCTCGGTGCCGACGCCATGGTGCCGGCACAATACCGCCAGAGCGGCTTCACCGACTTCTTCGCCGATGGCGTCAACTGGGCGAACAGCCTCAAGAGCCTGGACGAGGACGAGTTCTGCCTCGACCCGACCCGCATGACGCTGGTGTGCGGCATGGCCGGCTTTGACGGCACCCAGTTCAAGGGCATCCTGGCCAACGAGTACAACATCCAGGTCAACAAGACCTCGCGCAACTCGGTGCTGGTCCAGTCCAACATCAACAACACCCGCAGCGACGTCGCCCATCTCATCCGCGTGCTCGCCGAGATCGCGGGCGAGATCGACCGCGGCCTTGCCCAGGGCGGCGCCAATGCCAGGAAGACCTTCGAGGCACGGGTGACGAGCCTGATGAAGGACGTGCCGGACCTGCCGAACTTCTCGCATTTCCACCCGAGCTTCCGCGGCGATGCCGGCACCAAGACCAACGAAGGCGACATCCGCACCGGTTTCTACGCGGCCTATGACGCCGCCGGCTGCGAGCACATCCGCCTTGGCGATCCCGAGATCGACCGGCGGCTGAAGGCCGGGCCCGAGCTCGTCTCGGCCAATTTCGTGATCCCGTATCCGCCGGGCTTTCCGATCATGGTGCCCGGACAGGTCATCACCCAGGAAACCATCGACTTCATGCGCAAGCTCGATGTGAAGGAGATCCATGGCTACGACGCCAAGGAGGGACTGAAGCTCGTGCGCGCGGAGGCCTTGGCGAAACTCGGCCGGCCGAAGCCCGGTGCTCAGCCGAAGCTGAAGGCCGCGTCATAAGGCTTGGAGGGGACCAACATGCAGGCGTTCTTCACGTTCCTGCAGCAGAACCCGTATCTGCTGCTGTTCTTCGTCGTCGGGCTCGCCGTCTATATCGGGCGGGCCAGCATCAAGGGCTATGGCCTCGGCATGGTCGCCGGCGCCATCGTGGTCGGCGCCGGCCTGTCGGTGTGGGCCTCCACCTATGGCGTGAAGCTCGAGCTGAACAATTTCGCCAAGAGCCTGTTCTACTACCTCTTCATGTACGGCGTGGGCCTGCGCGTCGGGCCGTCCTTCATCAACAGCCTGAGGGGCGACGGCCTCAAGTTCTGCCTGCTGGCGGTGGTGTCGAGCGTCATCGGCCTCACCCTTGTCGTGGTCGGCGCCAGGATATTCTCGCTGCCGCCGGGTGCGGCCGGCGGCATGCTGGCGGGATCGCAGACCATGTCGGCGGCGATCGGCTCCGCCGAGCAGGCCATCACCTCCGGCGTCGTCAAGCTCCCGGCCGGGATGAAGCCCGAGGAAGCCTCAGGCATGATCGCTCTGTCCTACGGCATCACCTACATCTGGGGCACCGTCGGCATCATCCTGATCTGCAAATATCTGCCGCGCTGGTGGGGCGTCGATGCCAAGGCTGCGGCGAGACAGTATGAGAAGGAGTTCGGCGTCAAGGATCTCGAAGGCGGCGGCCTCACCGGCTATCGCCAGTTCGGTCTGCGCGCCTACCGGCTCGACAATCCGGCCACGATCGGCATGAGCATCGCGAAATTCCGCGCGGTCAATCCGGAATACCGCATCGTCAACGTGGGACGGAACGGCGAGCCGCAAGGCGCCGATCCCGATCTCGTGCTGCAGAAGGGCGACGTCGTCGCGCTCGGCGGCTCGACCGAGCATCTCACCGAGAAGATGGGCCTGATCGGGCCGGAGGTCGCAGATGCCAAGACGCTCGGCATTCCCATGGACCAGGCGGAGATCCTCATCACCAACAAGGAGGTGGTGGGACGCACGTTCGAGTCCTTCCGCGAGACCGCGATTGCCGGCCAGCTGCAGGTCACCAAGGTCGAACGTGGCGGCGTGCAGATCCCGGCGGGTCTGAAGACCAAGCTGGAGCGGATGGACATCGTCTCGGTGGTCGGCCTGAAGTCCGCCGTCAACGAGCTCGGCGAGATGTGGGGGCGTATCGCGCGCAGCAACACCTCGACCGACCTGCTGACGCTGGCCGTCGGCATGATCGTCGGCTTCCTGATCGGCATGATCGAGTTTCCGGCGTTCGGCGCCAAGATCGGCCTCGGCAATGCCGGCGGACTGTTGCTGTCGGGCGTGATCGTGTCCTCGGTCGTGTCGCGGCTGCGCTTCTTCGGCAACACGCCGAATGCGGCGCGCAACGTGCTGGAGGATCTCGGCCTCGTCGTGTTCGTCGCCATCGTCGGCGTCAATGCCGGCGCGGGACTGCTCGCGCAGCTCACCGGCGCGGTGGCGCTGAAGATCTTCCTCGTCGGCTTCATCGCCTGCACGATCCCGCCCTTCATCGTCTGGGCGATCGGCTATCACGTCTTCAAGATCAATCCGGCGGTGCTGATGGGCGGCGTCGCCGGCGCCCGCTCGCATTCCGGCCCGTGCCGGGAGGCGGCGGTCGAGATCCAGAGCTCGGTGCCCTGGATCGGATTCCCGGTCGGCTATGCCGTCTCGGGCATCCTGCTCACCGTGTTCGGCTACTTCGCCATGATCCTGGCTCAATAGGGGGAAGAAACGTCATGAGAAAGTTCACCATCGGCGCTGTCCTGGTCGCCTCGCTCGCAGCCATTGCCGGTTTCAGCACGCCCTCGCGTGCCGAGACCGGTGATGTCGCGGTGGTCTTCACCAAGGGCGGTTTCATCGTCGGCGTCGGCGGCGGCGAGGGCGTGCTGCTTCTGCGGGGCAAGAAATATCCCTTCACCGTATCGGGCATGAGCGTCGGCTTCACGATCGGCGCATCGACCAGCAAGTTTGTGGGCAAGGCTCTCAATCTGAGGGGGCCCGCCTCCATCGAAGGATCCTATGCGGTGGGCGGAGCAGGCGGTGCGGTCGCGGCCGGCGCCGGTGCCGTCCAGTTGCAGAACGGCAATGGCGTGATCCTTCAGCTCACCGGTCCGAGGATCGGCGCGGAGGTGTCGGCCGCGGTCGGCGGCGTGACGATCCGCCTGAAATAGGGCAGTCGGAAGCCTCAATGCAAACGGGCTGCGTCGCCGCAGCCCGTTTTGCTTTGCGAGCTCGTGCGTCTCAGTATCGTTCCTCGACGAACTTCAGTCCGCGCAGGCTGGCCTGGTCGTTATAGCGTCCCTTGTGCGACCGCGATGGCAGCTTGACCTTGTCCCGCTTGACCTTCTTGTAGGGGATCGTCCGCAGGATGTGCGAGATGCCGTTGAGCCGGGCGCGCCGCTTGTCGTCGGAACGGATCAGCCGCCACGGCGCGTGCTTGGTGTCGGTCGCCTCGAACATCATGTCCCGCGCGCGGGAGTAATCGTACCAGCGCCCGAACGACTCGGTGTCCATCGGGCTCAGCTTCCACTGCCGTAGCGGATCCTCGATCCGCGCCGTGAAGCGGCGTTCCTGCTCCTCCATCCCGACCTCGAGCCAGAGCTTGATCAGGATGATGCCGGCGTCGACGGCGAATTTCTCGACCAGCGGACACAATTCGAGGAAGCGCTTGTGCTCGGTCGGCGAGCAGAAGCCCATGACATATTCGACGCCGGCGCGGTTGTACCAGCTGCGATCGAAGATCACGATTTCTCCGCCAGCCGGGAATTGCTCGATATAGCGCTGCATGAACAGCTGCGATTTCTGCCGGTCGGAGGGCGCAGGCAGGGCGCAGACGCGGAAGACGCGCGGGCTGACCTTCTCGGTCAATGCCTTGATGGTGCCGCCCTTGCCGGCGGCATCGCGACCCTCGAAGATGATGATCACCTTCAGCTTCTGGGCCTTGACCCATTCCTGGAGATGACACAGCTCGACCTGGAGCTTTTCAAGCTCCTTCTCATAGTCCTTCCGCTTCATCTTCTCCGCGGGCTCGTCCTTGGCCATGCCGGTCCCTTCGCGCTCGAAAAATCACTCGTCCCAGGAAATGGTCACGCCGATATCGCCGGGCACGCCGCCGGGAAAATCGATGATCTGATAGGCGATGCGGTAGCCGCGCGGCTTCAGATAATCGGTCCAGAGTTGGAAGATCTCCTTGGGAATGCCGGTCAGCGTGTTTTCCCAGCCCTTCTCCATCTGGTTGATGGCGCGTCCCTTGTCGGTGCAGAGCGAGTTGGGGAAACGATAGACCAGCACTTCGGTGAGGCCGTTGCGCACCGCGCGCTGGATGATGGTGGAGGCGAGCTTGATCTTTTCCTCCTCGCTCTTGCCGGAGGGCTTGCTCAGCCGGTCGATCAAGGCGCGCTTCTCGGCCTCGGCTGCGGCAGCGAGGCGGACATATTCCTCGGCCTTCTCGGCTTCCTTGAGGGCGGCTTCTTTTCGGATCGTGGCGGCGCTGGGAATGAGATCGTCGAGGCCGGGCATGGTGGCGGCTCCCTGTGCTTGTGAGGGCGACATCTGCAAAACGCTATGTTCGGCAGAGGGCATTCCCTTGATTCAAATCAAGCAAATGGGGATGCTGCCTGAACAAGGTGCCGCCAGAGCACGTTTGACCGGGAGAGACGTTTGAGCGACCAGCTGCATCCGATGGCCCCGCACCATCTGCCGTTCTTTCTCGCGCCGGGGAGCGGGACCGATCCGTTGATGGTGGTGATGGGCCTGTTCCTGCTCGGCACCATCCTCTGGGTCGGCACGCTCTATTGGAAGCTGCACAGCCTGCCCGAACGGATGGCGCACAAGTCGCAGAAGCTGCAATTCGAGCTCGTCGCGGTGCTCGGCCTGATCTCGCTGTTCACGCACATGCACATCTTCTGGGTCGCGGGCCTGCTGCTTGCGCTGATCGATATCCCCGACTTCGGCACGCCACTGCGCAGCATCGCCGATTCCGTGGAAAGGATCGCCGACGCGACGCCCGGGGAAGACGAGCCACCGGTCGAGACCGCGCCTGCGCCAGCCGACAAGCCGGATGCCCCGAAGAAGGAGCACATCCATGCTTGAGCTGATGATCTGCTCCCTGGTGACGATCCTGCCGGACTACCTCTATCGCCGCTACGTCCAGGGCAAGCGCCTCGGCAAGGAGATCACCTTCTTCTCGGTCTGGTACGAGCTGCGCTGGGGCATCACGGGCTGCCTGATGCTGACGGTGTCGCTGATCACGATGATCTTCTATTTCCATCCGGCGACGTCGTCGGCGACGCTGTATTTCCGCACGGTGCCGATCCTGCCCGAAGGCTCGGGCCGCGTGGCGGAGGTGAATGTCAAATTCACCCAGGCCGTGAAGAAGGGCGACGTGCTGTTTACGCTTGATGCCTCCAGGCAGCAGGCTGCGCTCGAGACGGCGAAGCGGAAGATAGCCGAGGTCGATGCCATGATGCAGACGGCCCAGGCCGACGTGATCAAGGCCGAGGCGCAGGTCGGCGAGGCCAAGGCCAACTACCAGCAGGCCAAGGATGAGCTCGAGGTCAAGAGCGAGCTGCAGCGCCGTAATCCCGGAATCGTGCCGCAGCGTGACATCGACAAGCTCCAGGTCCTGGTGGATCAGCGCCAGTCCGGCATTGACGCCGCGAATGCCACGAAACAAGCGGCATCCCTGCAGCTTTCGACCCTGCTGCCGGCGCAGAAGGCCAGCGCCGAGGCTGCGCGCGACCAGGCCCAGGTCGATCTCGACAAGACGACTATTCGGGCCGGCGTTGACGGGCGCGTGGAGCAATTCCTCCTTCGTCCCGGCGACCTCGTCGCCCAGATCATGCGCCCGGCCGGCATCCTGATTCCGGCGGAGGCCGGCCGTTCGGTCCTTCAGGCCGGCTTCGGACAGATCGAGGCCCAGGTGATGAAACCCGGCATGGTCGCGGAAGCGACCTGCATCTCGAAGCCATGGGTCATCATTCCCATGGTGATCACGGCGGTGCAGGACTACATCGCTGCCGGGCAGTTCCGCGCCGGCGAGCAATTGGTGGAGGCGCAGAATGCCGTGAAGCCCGGTACGATCCTCGTGTTCCTCGAGCCGCTCTACAAAGGCGGCCTCGACGGCGTGACGCCCGGCTCGAGCTGCATCGTCAACGCCTATACCAGCAACCACGAGGAAGTGTCGGCCAAGGATACGCCGGCCGGCCGCAGGTTCGCGCTGCACGTGATCGACGCCGTCGGCCTCGTGCATGCGCTGCTGCTGCGCATCCAGGCGCTGCTGCTGCCGGTCCAGACGCTGGTGCTGAGCGGGCATTGAGAGGCGAGGGAGGCACGACATGGGTTCTGGAAAACTGGCTGCATCCGGCGCGGCTCTGCTGGCGTCGCTGGCGGTCGCCGATGGCCGCGCCCATGCCATCGAGCTCAACGGGGCCTGGGTCGGCGATGCCGACAATTGCGCCAAGGTGTTCGTCCGCAAGGGCTCGCAGCTCGGCTTCGCCGACATGTCGGATGTCTATGGCGGCGGCTTCATCGTCGACGGCGATCAGATCATCGGGAAATTCGCGCGCTGCCGCATCAAGGCCAGGAAGGACAGCGGTCCGAACGTCAACCTGGTCGCGTCCTGCGCCACCGACATGATGCTGTCCAACGTCCAGTTCAGCCTGAAGGAGCTGGATGCAAACAGCGTTGCTCGCCTGTTCCCCGGCATGGAGGACATGGAGATCCGCTATCATCGTTGCCCGGCGCCCTAGCGCCAGGTTGCGCGGAGGACCACGCGCCGGGCGATGGCTGCCGGGACTGCGGCGGGGAGCCGCCGGAGCCCATGACGCGCCGTGCTGCGTGCAGGGCGCGCCCTCTATGGCCGCCTCACCACACATTGTTGAGGCGTGCCCCACGGGCTGTCCGTACGCGCCGATTGCAGCTAGGATGCCGTGCAAGCAGCCGTTGGAAGCTGCAGGTATTGGAGCTGAGCGGGCGAATGTCCTCTGACTCGGTCAGGCGGTGGCCAGCCGCGGCCGTACTGCTGTGCGTGAGCCTGTTCGCCGTCATGTGCCTATCGCTCGGACCGGCTGGAGCCGCCGAGCGGAGCCTGCGCGGCGAGCTCAAGCGCGTCCTCGTGCTGCATTCCTTCGGCCGCGAGTTCCGGCCGTGGAGCGAATATGCGCGCGCGATCAAGGTCGAGCTCGAGCAGCGATCGCCATGGCCGCTCGATATCCAGGAGCATGCGCTGCTCACGGCGCGCTTCAACAATCCCGGTCCCGAGGCGCCGTTCGTCGAATATCTGCAATCGCTCTACCAGGGGGCGCTACCCGACATCGTGCTGAGCATCGGCGCGCCCGCCGCCCGGTTCGCGCAGCGATATCGCGCCAAGCTGTTCCCGGACACGCCGCTCGTCCTCGCCGCGGTCGAGAGCCGGCTGGTCAATCGCGCCGACCTCACCGACAACGACGTCGTCGTCGCGATCCGCAACGACTTCATGGCCGCGTTCGAAAACATCCTTCAACTGCTGCCGGACACCAGGAAGGTCGCGATCGTGATCGGCGCCTCGCCGCTCGAGCGGTTCTGGGTCGATGAGGTGAAGCGGGAGCTGAAACCCCTGGACGAGCGACTGGAGTTCGTCTGGTATTCGGACCTGTCGTTCGAGGAGATATTGAAGCGAGCCTCCAAGCTCCCCCCGCACACGGTGCTGTTCTGGGGTCTGATGTCGGTCGATGCGGCCGGCATCGTCCACGAGAGCGACATTGCCCTGCGCAGCCTCCATGCGGTCGCGAATGCGCCGATCTTTTCTTACCAGGATCCGTTCTTCGGCGGCAGCACCGTCGGTGGTCCCATGCATTCGGTGGCGGAAACCAGCGCGAGGACCGTCAGCGTCGCGATCCGCGTTCTCGGAGGCGAAAAGCCTGCGAGCATCAATTACGAGCCGCTCGGCTTTTCGGCGCCCAGATATGACTGGCGCGAATTGCAGCGCTGGGGCATCAGCGAGAGCAGCCTGCCTGACGGCAGCGAGATCCTGTTTCGCGAGCCGAACATCTGGGAGCGTTTTCGCTGGCAGATGCTGCTGATCGCGGCGGTCTTCCTGGTCCAGGCCGGGCTCATCAGCGGGCTGCTGCACGAGCGGCGTCGCCGCCGGCTCGCCGAAGTGGAGTCGCGCCAGCGCCTGGCGGAGCTTGCTCACGTGAACCGGTACTCGGCCGTCGGCGAGCTGACGACCTCGATCGCGCATGAACTGAACCAGCCGCTCGGCTCCATCCTGACCAACACCGAGACGGCTGAGATCATGCTGAGGGGGGCCTCGCCCGACATGGACGAGATCCGGCACATCCTCGCCGATATCCGGCGCGACGATCAGCGGGCGAGCGAGGTGATCCGCAGGCTGCGCAGCGTCCTGAAGAAGACGCCGTTCGAGGTCAGGGACATCGAACTCAACGATACCGTGCGGGAAGCGATCGGCCTGGTCAGGGCCCTCGCAGACGGTCGCCGTATCGCGCTGGCCTACACGCCCGCGCTCGCGAATCTGCACGTCAGGGGAGACCCCGTGCAGCTTCAGCAGGTTGTGCTCAACCTGGTCATCAATGCGATGGACGCCGTCTCGGACGTCGAGATGAAGAAACGCGAGGTCAGCGTGTCTACTGTCCGTGCCGGCCACCAGGCCGAGATCCGGATCGCCGATACCGGTCCGGGCATCGCCTCCGCCGATCTCGGCAGCGTCTTCAATCCGTTCTTCACGACCAAGCCGGAGGGCATGGGCATGGGGCTTGCGATCGCGCGGACCATCGTCGAGGCCCATCACGGCACGATCGCCGCCGAGAACCAGCCATGGGGCGGTGCCCTGTTCACGATCAGACTGCCCGTCACGGGCTGACACCGGTACATTGATCTCGATCAAACCTCAGCCTGCCGAACCCGTTTCCTTTCGCGTTTGCGTCATGGCCGGGCTGGACGCCGGCATGGTGGGGGTGGGTGGTTGATCATGAAGCGCCGCGAGTTCATGGCTCTGCTTGGCGCTGCGGCTGCGTTTCCAGCCGCGGTGCGAGGGCAGGAAAGGGCGCAGTGGCAGTCGATGCCGTCGGTGGGCGTCCTGACCGGCAATGTTGCGGGCGATCCCGGCGCCCAGATGCGCGTCGATGCGTTCCAGCAGGGATTGGCCGATCGCGGCTGGATCGCCAATCAAAACTATCGACTCGAAATCCGCTGGCCGGGCCCCGATCCGGCGCGGCAAAGCCTGGAGGCGCTCGAACTCGTCGCCGCCGCGCCGGACGTCCTGTTTGCGACCAGCACGGGGACGACCCGGGCGCTGCGCGATGCGACCCAGCGGATTCCGATCGTCTTCGTCGGCCTCTCTGATCCCGTGGGAACCGGTCTCGTCGCCAATCTGGCGCGGCCGAGCGGCAATCTGACCGGCTTCTCGCTCTACGAGCACTCGATGAGCGGGAAGTGGCTCAGCCTGCTCAAGGAGATGGTGCCGGGCATGGCGCATGCTGCGGTTCTGTTCAATCCGGACTCGGCACCCTATGCGCCGTTCTACATCGAAGCCGCACACCAGATGGAGAACCGTCTCGGCATGAAGGTCGTCGGCGCGAGCGTTCGGAGCGCGGCTGACATCGCGGGGGTCATCGATGCGGCGGCGCGTAACGGCGCAGGCCTCGTGGTGTTGCCGGACGGCGGCTTCTTCGGCGCCCAGAGCGCGATGACGATTTCGCTGCTGGCACAGCGCCGCGTCCCCGCCATGTTCGCGGTCCGCTTCTACGCCGCCAATGGCGGCCTGATGTCGTACGGTGCCGATCTGACCCAGCAGTTTCGCGATGGCGCCGGTTACGTCGACCGCATCCTGCGCGGAGCGGACATCCGCACGCTGCCGGTGCAGTTTGCCAGCAAGTTCGAGCTCGTCATCAACATGAAAGCGGCCAATGCGCTCGGGCTGACCCTGCCCGGCCGGTTTCTGATCGAGGCCGAGCTGATCGAGTGAGACCTTCGGTCTCGCGATGCAGCAGAAGCGCGCCCTTCCGTTTCGTTGATCTCGATCAACAGACGCCCACGCCGCGGCCCCGATCTTCGCGGTCGAAAAGCTGGAATGGAGGATGGAATGTCTCGCTGCAGCAAAACCCTGATGGCGGTTGCGCTGATGCTGGCGATGCCGGTTGCGGCAATCGCGCAGACGGCCGACAAGCCGGCGACCCCGAGCGCACAGGCGCAGCCGGCTCCGCCGCCCGCACCGGCGGCAGAGCTGTTGAAACCGGAGCAGCTCGAGGCCCTGGTCGCGCCGATCGCGCTCTACCCCGATGAGCTGCTCGCCAACGTGCTGGCGGCCTCGACCTATCCGCTTGAAGTGGTGCAGGCCGACCGCTGGCTGAAGGAGCGCAAGACGCTGAAGGGCGATGCGTTGCGGACCGAGGTGGAGAAGCAGGGCTGGGACGACAGCATCAAGGCACTCGCCAGCACGGCCGACGTCCTGACCATGATGAGCGACCAGCTCGAATGGACCAAGAAGCTCGGCGATGCCTTTCTCGCGCAGCAGCCCGATGTGATGGATGCGATCCAGCGCCTGCGCAACAAGGCCTATGACAACAAGAAGCTGGTCACCACGAAACAGCAGAAGGTCAGCGTGCAGTCGCAGGAAGGCAAGCAGGTCGTCGTGATCCAGCAGGCCAATCCCGCGGAGATGTATGTGCCGTATTACGATCCGGCGACGGTCTATGGCAGCTGGCCCTATGCGGAGTACCCTCCGTATTACTGGGGCTATCCGTCCTATATCGGCGCGGGCGTTGTTGCGGCCGGCCTTGCGTTCGGCACTGCCTGGGCGATCGGACGCTGGGGCAATTACTGGGGCGGCGGCTGCAACTGGGGCAACCGCAACGTCTACGTCAATCACCGCAACACCAACATCAACACCGGCTGGCAGCATAACCCGGCCCATCGACAAGGCGTGCGCTACAACAACACCAATGTTCAGCAGCGCTTCGGCAACAACAATCTGAAGGCCGGCGTGTCCGACCGGATGGATTTCCGCGGGCGTGACGGCAACCAGGTGCTGCGTCCCAATCAGGGCGCGGGCGACCGTGCAGGAGATCGGGCAGGCGATCGTGCAGGTGACCGCGGCGGCCCCGGTGATCGCGCCGGCAATCGCGGTGATCGTCCGGGTGCAGGCGATCGCCCCACCGCAGGAACGCGCGACCGGCCGGGCGGCGGCGATCGGGCCGGTGCCGGCGATCGTGCCAAGGGCGGGGGTGACCGCGCCAAAGGTGGCGGCGACCGTGCCAAGGCTGCGAACCGAGCCGGTGGCGGTGCGGCCAATCGTGGCGGCGGCGGCAATCGCGGCGGTGCGATGAACGTCTCTTCCGGCCGGGCGGCGAGCGCGGCCTCGGCGCGTGGTCGCGCCAGCATGGCGAGCATGCCGCGCGGTGGCGGCGGGGCCAGCTTTGCCGGTCGCGGCGGCGGTGGTGGAATGGCAGCGCGCGGCGGCGGAGGCGGCGGCTTTGGTGGAGGCGGCCGCGGCGGCGGCGGCGGTGGCCGGCGCTCGGACATAGCACTCAAGCACGACATCGCTCTGCTCGGCCATCTCGGCAACGGCCTTGGCTACTATCGCTTCAGCTATATCGGCAGCGACAAGGCCTATGTCGGCGTCATGGCGCAGGAGGTCGAAAGCGTGATGCCGGCGGCGGTGAGCCGCGGCAGCGACGGCTATCTGCGCGTCCACTACGACATGCTTGGCCTGAAATTCCGCACCTACCGCGACTGGCTCGCCGGCGGCGCGAAAATTCCTGCGGAGGGGACGCCATGAACTGCCTGACATCGTTTCGCCGCGCCGTCTTTCCGGGGCTGGTCGCGCTGGCCTTGCTCGGCACCGCATCGCAGGCCCAGCAATCCTACAAGACCCCGGAAGACGCGGCCGCCGCGCTCGCGGCCGCGGTCAAGAGCGGTCCGGACGACATCCTGAAAGTGCTCGGCCGGGCCGCCGAGGACATCGTCTCCTCCGGCGACGAAATCGCCGACAAGGATATCCGCGCGCGGTTCACCTCGATGTATGACGCCAAGCACGGCATCAAGGCGGAAGGCAACAAGAGCGCGACGCTGATCCTGGGACCGGACGATTTCCCGTTCCCGATTCCATTGGTCAACACCAAGACCGGCTGGGAATTCGACACCGACGAGGGGCGCATCGAGGTGCTTCGCCGCCGCATCGGCCGCAACGAGCTCGACGCGATCCAGACCGCGCTCGCTTATGTCGATGCGCAGAACGAATACGCCGACAAGGATCGCGGCGAGGGCGCCGGCGTCTACGCACAGCGCTTCCTTTCCACGCCCGGCAAGAAGGACGGCCTGTTCTGGCGGGACGATGCGGATCCGAGCCCGCTCGGCGCGCTGGTCGCAGATGCCGCGGCCGAAGGCTACAAGCAAGGCGCAGGCGACGCTCCGGCGCCCTATCACGGCTACTACTTCCGCATCCTGAAAGGCCAGGGGGCGGATGCGCCCGGCGGCGCGCTCAACTACGTCGTCAAGGGCAAGATGATCGGCGGCTTCGGGCTGATCGCCTGGCCGGCCGAGTACGGCAATTCCGGCGTCATGACCTTTGTGGTCAATCACGCCGGCAACGTCTACCAGAAGGATCTGGGCGCGCGGACCGATTTCATCGCGCCGCGCACGACGCTGTTCGATCCCGACCAGACGTGGAAGAAGGTCGATGCCCAGAAGCCTTAGCGTGCGAGGCCTTCGCGCAATCGCAACCGGCATCGCCGCGCTGGTCCTCATCCTGCTCGCGATCCCGGCCACGCCGGCCTCCGCGCAGGCAAGCGGCCAGGTCCGCGTCAAGATCGTCAAGGCCGGCCTTCTGGTCGGCGGCGGCGCGGGCAGCGGCGTCCTGACCTATCGCGGCCGGAACTACCCCTTCAATGTCGCCGGGTTGAGCTTTGGCATCACCGCCGGCGCGAGCGTTGGCCGGTTCGAGGGACGGGCGTCGGGGATCCGCGAGGTCAGCGACTTTGCCGGGACATACAGTTCCGTGGGCGGTGGCTTCGCTCTCGTCGGCGGCATCAACGGTGTCCAGTTGCGCAACGAGAAGGGCGTGACGCTCACGCTGCAAGGCCTGAAGGCGGGCCTGGAGCTCGCGGCCAATATCGGCCAGATCACCATCGCGCTGAAGTAAGACAGCCGGAGAGACTTCGGCGAGCCGCCGACGAGTGTCGAATCCCGTTGCCGGCGAATTGGTAAATCATGGCTAAAAGAAGAAGTTGAATTCTCTAAGCTACTGAGATCACGTGGCTATTTGACACTGTAGTGTCTCGGCAACAATGTGGTACGAATACATCAGTTTCCGCCCGCCGCGGATCCGTTTTTCAGCACCATTGCCGGAATGACCAGCGCAGATACCTCGGCCGCATCCTTTGACACGGCCCCAGCCGAAGAGCCGCGGCGCTGGTCGCCGCGACGATGGCTGGCGCCCTTTGCCGTGGCGCTCGCACTGCTGTCGGGGCTGCTGACCTTCCTGGTCCTGACCGGGCTGACGCGGATCGATCCGACGCCGGAGGTGGTCCGCTCGTTCTACCTGATCAATGCCGGCACGATCCTCCTGCTGGTCGGGATCATCGTCCGCGAGCTCTGGCAGCTCATCCTGGCGCGGCGGCGGGGAAGGGCGGCGGCGCGCCTTCACGTCCAGATCGTCAGCCTGTTCTCGATCGTCGCCGTGCTGCCGGCGGTGCTGGTCTCCGTGGTCGCCAACGTCACCCTCGAGCGCGGCCTCGACCGGCTGTTCTCGGGGCCGACCAAGGAGGTCATCCAGAACTCGCTGAACATCGCGCGCGCCTACATGCAGGACCACGCGCAGCTGATCCGCGGCGACATTCTCGGCATGGCCAACGACATCGCGCATGCAAGGCCGCTCTATGACCAGGACCGGCGCTCGTTCCGCGAGATGCTGACCGCCAGCGCCAGCTCGCGCAATCTGCCGGGCGCGATGATCATCGACAAGAACACCAACATCCTGGAATCCGCCGACACCGGCATGCGGCTGGCTTATTCGCCGCCGGCGTCCGACTTCCTCAGCAACGTCAACGAGAACGAGCCCGAGATCGCGGTGCTGCCGGATGCGAGCTTCGTGGCCGCGGTGATCCGCCTGCGCGCCTTCAATGACACCTTCCTCTACGTCGCGCGGCCGCTCGATCCCAATGTGGTCAACCAGCTCAAGCAGACCGAGGTCAGCGTCGCCGAATATGCCCAGATCGAGTCGCGGCGGCTCGGCATCCAGGTCGCTTTCGCGCTGATGTTCGCGGTGATCGCGCTGACCATCCTGATGGCCTCGGTGCTGATCGGGCTGAACTTCGCCAACTCGCTGGTGGCGCCGATCCGGCGGCTGATGAACGCGGCCCATACGGTCTCGACCGGCGACCTTCACGTGAAAGTGCCGGTGCACCAGTCGGAAGGCGACCTCGCCCAGCTCGGTGAGACCTTCAACAAGATGACGCAGGAATTGCGCAGCCAGCGCGACGAGCTCGTCAACGCCAGCGATCTCATCGACAGCCGCCGCCGCTTCATCGAGGCCGTGCTGTCTTCGGCGAGCGCCGGCATCATCGGTGTCGACACGTCGGGCAGCGTCGGCATCCTCAACCGCTCCGCCGAGAAGCTGATCGGGCACTCCGAAGCGGAGACGCTCGGCCATCCGCTCTCGGACGTGCTGCCCGAGCTCGACGAGATGATGAAGGCCGCGCGGGAAGGGACCCAGCGCCTGGTGCAGGGCCAAATCACGATCACACGCGACGGCGCCGAGCGCAATTTGTCGGTCCGCGTCAGCGCCGAGAAGAACCAGCCGCACGACAGCTACATCATCACGCTCGACGACATCACCGAGCTGGTCTCGGCGCAGCGCACCTCGGCCTGGGGCGACGTGGCGCGCCGCATCGCCCACGAGATCAAGAACCCGCTGACGCCGATCCAGCTCTCCGCCGAGCGCATCCGCCGCAAGTTCGGCAAGGACATCACCGAGGCCAAGGACAAGCAGATCTTCGACCAGTGCACCGACACCATCGTGCGCCAGGTCGACGATATCAGGCGCATGGTCGACGAGTTCTCGCGCTTCGCGCGGATGCCCAAGCCCGTCATGGAGGGCGAGGACGTCGCCGACACGGTGCGGCAGGCGGTGTTCCTGATGAAGGTCGCCCATCCCGAGCTCGATATCGAGGCAGAATTCAAGGAAGATCCGCTCCGGGCCCAGTTCGACCGGCGGCTGATCTCCCAGGCCGTCACCAACATCGTCAAGAACGCCACCGAGGCGATCGAGCAGGTCCCGCCGGAGGAGCTCGGCAAGGACGGTGGCAAGGGCCGCATCGACGTCGTGGTGTCGCGCGAGGGCGAGGACGTGCTGATCGACGTCATCGACAACGGCATCGGCCTGCCCAAGGTCGCGCGCTCGCGGCTGCTCGAACCCTACGTGACCACGCGCGCCAAGGGCACCGGCCTTGGGCTGGCGATCGTCGGCCGCGTGCTCGAAGACCATGGCGGGCGCATCGAGTTGAAGGACGCCTCCGATTTCCGCGAGGGCCAGCGCGGCGCCTGGATGCGGATGCGCTTTGCGATCACGGGCCAGCCCGCGAAGTCCGAAGCGACGACCGTGCCCGTATCGCCAGCCGAAGACGTGGCGAGCGTGAAGGCCAACGTCGTTGTCAAGGACCCGGCGCAGGAAACAAAACAGCCGGCGGCCGAAACCAAAGAGCCGGCTGAAAAGACCAATGATTCAACGAAAATCGAAGCCTCAACAGGCAGCTGAGAAGACAGGCGCGACCCATGGCTAGTGAAATTCTGATTGTCGATGACGAGGCCGATATTCGGGATCTCGTTGCGGGCATTCTCGAAGACGAGGGGTTCGTCACCAGGACCGCACGCGACAGCGACTCGGCGCTCGCCGAGATCGCCAATCGCAGGCCGCACCTGGTGTTCCTCGACATCTGGCTGCAGGGCTCCAAGCTCGACGGCCTGCAGTTGTTGGAGCAGGTCAAGAAAGACAATGCCGACCTGCCGGTCGTCATGATCTCCGGCCACGGCAACATCGAGACCGCGGTCGCCGCGATCAAGCGCGGCGCCTATGATTTCATCGAGAAGCCGTTCAAGGCCGACCGGCTTATCCTCGTCGCCAACCGCGCGCTGGAGAACTCGCGGCTGAAGCGCGAGGTCAAGGAGCTGAAGCAGCTCGCGCCGAGCGCCAGCCAGCTCGTCGGCCGCTCGCCCAGCATGAACCAGCTGCGCCAGACCATCGAGCGCGCGGCCAAGGCCAACAGCCGCATCCTGATCGTCGGTCCCGCCGGCGCCGGCAAGGAGCTGACCGCGCGCACGCTGCATACGGCTTCGGGCCGTGCCGACGGCCCCTTTGTCGTGATCAATGCGGCGGCGATCACGCCCGAGCGCATGGAGCACGAGCTGTTCGGCATCGAGCAGTCCAATGGCGAGCAACCGCGCAAGCCCGGCGCGCTCGAAGAGGCACATGGCGGCACGCTGTTCATCGACGAGATCGCGGACATGCCGCGCGAGACCCAGAACAAGATCCTGCGCGTGCTGGTCGAGCAGTCGTTCCAGCGCGTCGGCGGCACCGCCAAGGTGCAGGTCGACGTGCGCATCATCTCCTCCACTGCACGCAATCTCGAGGAGGAGATCGCGGCCGGCCATTTCCGCGAGGATCTCTATCACCGGCTCTCGGTGGTGCCGATCCGCGTGCCCGCGCTCTCGGAGCGGCGCGAGGACATCCCGGAATTGATCGACTATTTCATGGAGCAGATCTCGGCCGGCAGCGGCCTGCCCAAGCGCCAGATCGGCCAGGACGCGATGGCGGTGCTGCAGTCGCATGTCTGGCCCGGCAATGTGCGCCAGCTCCGCAACAACGTTGAGAGAGTCATGATTCTGGCCGCGGGTGGACCGGAGGTGATCATCACCGCCGACATGCTGCCGCAGGACGTCGGCTCGATGGTGCCGGCCATGCCGACCAGCAACAACGGCGAGCACATCATGGGCCTGCCGCTACGCGAGGCGCGCGAAGTGTTCGAGCGCGACTATTTGATTGCTCAGATCAGCCGTTTTTCAGGAAATATTTCTCGCACGGCCGAGTTCGTTGGCATGGAACGGTCGGCGCTGCATCGCAAGCTGAAGGCGCTCGGCGTCGGCTAGGCTGTGTCGAGCGAAGTGGATACCGCTCCGCATACAGCAATCGCACCGAGGTAACAGGGCGGGGCGCCGCGACGTTGCGGCGCCGCGCCTGGGAAAAACGAACAAAATCATCCATTTCCGTAGTTTTTCGGAGCATTAGAACATCGCCTGCCGCGTGAAGCGGCTTGCCTAATAAGCCGACCTGTCCTCTAATCGAACCGCTGTTCCTCCGAGGGGGATCTCATGAGGAGCGGCAACCGGAGGAGGCCCCGAACTCGACAAAGAGGGCCGCATCCGGCGCAATAAAAAGAAACTCAAAGCGAGAAAAAAACAATGGCGGCAGACCGCGCACAAAACCTACAGGACACCTTCCTCAATCACGTTCGTAAAACCAAAACGCCACTGACGATCTTTCTGGTCAACGGAGTGAAGCTCCAGGGTATCGTGACCTGGTTCGACAATTTCTGTTTGCTGCTTCGGCGCGACGGTCACTCGCAGCTTGTCTACAAGCACGCGATCTCGACCATCATGCCGGGGGCTCCGATCCAGTTGTTTGAAGGCGGCGAGGATCAGCCGGCTTGAGAGTGATCTGATTGGAACCCCGGAATTTCGACGGGGATGCCGACCGTCCGCGGTCGGCAGGGGCTAGGCAGACGGGGCGGGTGCTTGTCATCGGTCCCTATTTGCGAGCGCGCGCGGGAAGTGCCGACGCGCAATCGGAAAGTCATGCCCTTCCCAATCATGTCCAGCGAGACGCCGAGGCCCGGCTCGACGAAGCTGCGGGCCTCGCGCGCGCGATCGATCTCGTCATTGCCGATGCCATCATCGCGCCGATCAGCCAGATCCGGCCCGCCACCTATATCGGCAAGGGCAAGGTCGAGGAGATCGCCGCGCTGGCCAAGAGCCTCGACGTCGAGCTCGTGGTGATGGACTGCGCGCTGGCGCCGATCCAGCAGCGCAATCTCGAGAAGGAGCTGCACGCCAAGGTGCTCGACCGTACCGGCCTCATCCTGGAAATCTTCGGCCGCCGCGCCAAGACCCGGGAAGGCTCGCTCCAGGTCGAGCTCGCGCATCTCAACTACCAGCGTTCGCGCCTGGTGCGCTCATGGACCCATCTGGAGCGCCAGCGCGGCGGCTTCGGATTCATGGGTGGCCCGGGCGAAACGCAGATCGAGGCCGACCGCCGCCTGATCCAGGAGCGCATCTCCAAGCTTGAGAGCGAACTCAAGAAGGTGCAGGCGACGCGCCGGCTGCATCGCGCCGGACGTCAGCGCGTGCCGTATCGCGTGGTCGCGCTGGTCGGCTACACCAATGCCGGCAAGTCGACGCTGTTCAACCGCCTGACGCGCGCCGACGTGCAGGCGGCCGACATGCTGTTCGCGACACTCGATCCGACCCTGCGCGCGCTCAACCTGCCGCATGGCGGCAAGGCGATGCTGTCGGACACCGTCGGCTTCATCTCCAATTTGCCGACCCAGCTCGTCGCCGCCTTCCGCGCCACGCTGGAGGAGGTGCTGGAGGCCGACGTCATCCTGCATGTGCGCGACATCTCCCATGAAGATGCCGAAGCACAGCAGAGCGACGTCGACGCCGTGCTGCGCCAGCTCGGCATCAATCCGGACGATAGCGGCCGCATCATCGAGGTCTGGAACAAGATCGACCGTTACGATGCCGAGCAGCGCGAAGAGCTGCTGAACATCGCGGCGCGCCGGCCGGAAGATCATCCGGCCATGCTGGTCTCCGCCGTGTCGGGGGAGGGCGTCGACGCACTGCTCGCCGCGATCGAGGAGCGTCTGGCCGCGAAACGCACCACGCTCGATCTCTCCATCGACGCCGCCGACGGCGCCGGCATCTCCTGGCTGCATCGCAATTCCGAGGTGCTGGCCAAGGAGCTGCACGACGGCCGCTTCGACATGACGGTGCGGGTGGACGAGACCAAGCGGGATATCGTGGTGAACAGGTTCGACGCCGTGCCGCGCGTGGCGTGATCCTTCGTAGCCCGGATGGAGCGCAGCGAAATCCGGGATTCTCGCGCCTCGACGCACTGGTCCCGGATTGCGCTGCGCTCCATCGGGGCTACGCGCTGAGATCACCTGGACAGGTCGAGGCCCATGTACTGGTTATGCGGGCTCGCCTCGTAATCGGCGAAAGGATCGCAGGATATGAATCCGGCACTGCGATAGAGCGCGACGGCAGGAGCATGCAGCGGCGCCGTGCCGGTCTCCAGGCTGAGACGCGCATAGCCTCGCTTGCGGGCTTCGGCGATGATGTGCTGCAGGATCGCCCGGCCGACACCGGTCCCGCGCGCGGCAGGTGCGGCGCGCATCGATTTCACCTCCGCATGCGTGTCGTCCAGTTGCTTGAGAGCGCCAAATCCAACCAGCACATCGCCCTGCCAGACCGTCCAGAACGTCACGGCCGGAGCCGAAAGACCGCTCGCATCCAGCGCCTGCGCATGCTCGCCCATGACGCTGCGGAGCTCTTCCAGATGATGTGCCAGCAGGGCGGCAACGTGTGGCGCCCTCGGATCGTCCTGCCTGATCTCCATGCCGCGCCCTTGCATCACGTGGCCGTCTTCGCCGCATTCCACAGCGCGTCCATCTCCGCGAGCGAGGCCTGCTCGAGCGTCCGCCCCTGTGCCTCGAGCGCCCGCTCGATATAGGCAAAGCGCCGCTCGAACTTCGCGTTGGTCGCACGCAGTGCGGCTTCCGGATCGGCATCGACATGGCGGGCGAGGTTGACGAGGGCGAACATCAGGTCGCCGGTTTCCTCCGCCAGTTCCTGCTTGTCGCCGCGCTCCAGCGCCGCCTCGATCTCGTCGGCTTCCTCGCGGATCTTCGCCAGCACGGCGCGCGGGTCGTTCCAGTCGAAGCCGACGGTGGAGGCCTTGCGCTGCAGCTCCATGGCGCGCGTCAGCGCGGGCTGGCCGGCCTTGACGCCCGACAGCAGCGATTTGTGCGCCGGCGCCTCCTCCTTCGGCCGGCGCGCGGCGCGCTCGGCCTTCTCCTCGGCCTTGATGCGGTCCCAGACCTCCTTGACGTGGTGCGGGGCGAGATTGCCGTTCTTGTCGGCGAAGACGTGGGGATGGCGCCGGATCATCTTGCGGGTGATGGCCTCGACAACGTCTCCAAACGCGAAGGCGTTCTGCTCCTCGGCCATCTGGGCGTGGAACACGACCTGCAGCAGGAGGTCGCCGAGCTCCTCTCGGAGATCGTCGAGATCGCCGCGGGTGATGGCGTCCACCACCTCATAGGCCTCCTCGATCGTGTAGGGCGCAATCGTCGCAAAATCCTGTTCGAGGTCCCAGGGGCAGCCGGTCACCGGCGTGCGCAGCGCCGCCATGATCTCGATCAGGCGGGAAATGTCGCGGGAAGGGGTCATTGCGGGGCGTCTCTCCTGGGTCTTGAGACTTATGCCAAAAGCAGCCGGGCGATCCCAGCGTAACGGCACGGAACAGGCCGATTTCCACCGATTGGCTGGGACGTTCCACAGTGCTAAAGCGCGCGCCATGAGCGACGCATTTTCATCACAGACCGCTTTGGTGCTGTTCTCCGGCGGCCAGGATTCCACCACCTGCCTCGCCTGGGCGCTGAACCGCTTCGCCCGCGTGGAGACGCTGGGGTTCGAGTACGGCCAGCGTCACGCCATCGAGCTGGCCTGCCGCGACAGCCTGTTCGACGGCGTCAAGGCCCTGCGCGCCGACTGGGCCGCAAAGCTCGGCGAGAGCCATACGCTGTCGATCCCGACGCTCGCGGCTGTCTCCGAGACGGCGCTGACCCGCGACGTCGCCATCGCGATGGGCGCCGACGACCTGCCCAACACCTTCGTGCCGGGCCGCAATCTGGTGTTCCTGACCTTTGCCGCAGCGCTGGCCTACCGGCGCGGCATCACCCACATCGTCGGCGGCATGTGCGAGACCGACTATTCCGGCTATCCCGATTGCCGCGACGACACCATCCGCGCCATGCAGGCCGCGCTCTCGCTCGGCATGGCCAGGACGTTCGAGCTGCACACCCCCTTGATGTGGATCGACAAGGCCGCGACCTGGAAGCTCGCCCATGACCTCGGCGGCGAGGGACTGGTCGACCTCATCCGCGAGAAGTCGCACACCTGCTATCTCGGCGAACGCGGCGCACGGCATGATTGGGGCTATGGCTGCGGCGAATGCCCGGCGTGCAGCCTGCGGGCGAAGGGCTGGCGGGAGTTTGCGGCGGGGAGGTAGCGCCGCGCCATACTCCTCTCGTGCCCCGGACGCGGCGCAGCGCTCCTTCAGCGGTGCGCTGCAGAGCCGGGGCCCATGCCTCTGCGTGGTGCCGTGTGGCTTTCTGGGTCCCGGCTCTGCGCAGCAGCGTTACACGCTGCAGCGCGTCCGGGACACGAGCGCAGCGCGACCTACCTAAAATCCTCCGGCCTCAGCTCGATCGGCTTGCCGTGCGGCGTGCGGTCCGCGGCGTGGTCCCAGGCGTCGCGGTAGCGGTGCAGGGTGTCCATCGAAGCCACGCCCTTGCGCGCGACGAGGCCTTCCAGCGTGGCGAGCCAGTGCAGATAGTAGGTCTCGCCCGTGTCGGGATCGCCGGCGGCCTGCGCGCGCTTGATCTCGGAGGCCAAGGCTGCGGCCCATTCGGGCCAGGTGAAGACGCCGCGCTCGTGCAGGCTCAAGGCCATCGCGAAGGCATGAGCCTCCCAGGGTGCGCGAAACACCGGGCCGTCGTCATCGCGCGGAATGCTCGGGATCGCCGCCGTTGCGGCCGCGGCAGCATTGCTGCTCATCAGGCCGGGTCCAGATAAGGCTCGAACGCGTCGATCGACACCTTCAGCGTGGGATCACCATCCTCGCCCCAGAGATCGCGGCCCTCGAATACGACGGTGTAGAGCCATTGCGGGTTTTCGCCGAGCTCCATCGCCGCCGAATCCGGAAACACGTGGCAGCCATGGTTGAGCTCGACCACGCCGACATGGCCGCGCACATAGCGCGGCAGCCGTGTATGCGTCGCCGGATGGATGTTCTTCGCCCGCACGCGGTCGCCGATCGCAAATTTCGCTGGCGCCGGGGCAGGGCGGGCGAACTTGCCGCGCACCATCACGCGCTCGACATTGGCGAGATCGAACTTGCCGTGCTTGAGCGCCTTTCCGGGCTTCATCGCATGACCGGTAGCGACTTCCTCGCGCGTGAGATAGCCCTTCTCGATCAGCATCTCCTCGAGCCCGAGAAACCACTTCTTGTAATAGGAGCTCGACAGATACACGTGCGGCGGCAAGGTCTCGCGATAGAAGCGCGAGGTGTCGATGTTGAAGGCGCCGGCCGCGCCCATCGCGCGCACCATCGCCAGCACGCGGGACTCCCATTCCTCGTGAAACATCGGCTCGTTCGCTTCGGGCTCGACCTTGCCGAACCCGTCCATGCCGCCCATGTCGTGCACGCCGTTCATGACGGCGCTCCCGGCGTCCTGGGAAAGCCGGTCCCGATCATGGAGTCGCGCGTGACGAGCTCGGCGAGCTGCTCCTCGCTCCAGCCTTCGGTGCCCGAGGGGCGCATCGGCAGCACCAGGAAGCGCGTCTCGGCGGTGGAATCCCAGACCCGGATCTCGATGTCCTTGGGCAGGCTCACGTCGAAATCGGCGAGCACGCCGCGCGGATCCTTCACCGCGCGCGAGCGATAGGGCGCAGCCTTGTACCAGACCGGCGGCAGCCCCAGCATTTCCCAGGGGTAGCAGGAGCACAGCGTGCACACGACCATGTTGTGGCGCGCCGGCGTGTTCTCGACCACGACGAGATGATCGCCGACGCGGCTGACATGGCCGAGCGTGCCGATCGCCTTGCTGCCGTCCTCCAGCAGCGCCTGCTTGAACGCCGGATCGGTCCAGGCCTTGGCGACGACGCGGGCGCCGTTGTGCGGTCCGATCTTGGTCTCGTAGGCCTGGATGATGGCATCGAGCGCGGCCGGCTCGACATAGCCTTTTTCCGTCAGGATCGTCTCGAGCGCGCGAACGCGCAGCTCGGTCTCCGACAGCTCGGAATGGTCGTGATCGTGGTCGTGATGATGCTCGCTCATGGCGCGAAGATAGTCCCAGAATCCGGGCCTTGTCGAGGCGAAGACTCTGCTAACATCGCCCCATGGGCTGGGCCAAACGAACCGGAATAACCGCTGCAATCGCGGCTCTTGTCGTACTTGCGACGCAGGATGCGCGCGCCGCGAATGGCGCCTATGCGGTGGATGCCGCCGACATCTCCGAGGTCGGCTCCTGCAAGGTCGAAAGCTGGATGTCGGCGGCGACCAATACGGATGTCCTGGCGGTCGCCAACCCGTCCTGCGTCGTCGATCCCTTCAGGCCGATCGAGCTGAGCATGCAGACCATCCGCGCCCGCAGCGACGGCGACTGGAGCACGACAATCGCTCCGAAAGCCAAGACGAATTTCATCCCGACGGGGATCGGGCGGTGGGGGCTGGCGGCCTATGGCGGCGGATCGTTCGATGTCATGACCGGCGAGGCGCTGTCCGCCTTTGCGGTGATACCCGCGACCTTTCGTCTGTCGGAAACTATGCGGATCAACCTCAACGGCGGCTGGCTCTGGGATCGCACCGTGGATCGCCACTATTTGACCTACGGCATCGGCTTCGACTGGAAGTTCACCGACACGTTGCAATGGACGATCGAGGCGTTTGGCCAGGCCGGCGCATCCGAGATCGCGAGTGTCGTGCAACCGCGCTTCCAGACCGGTGTACGCTACCGGCCGAACGAGATATTTTCAGTCGACGTGATCTACGGCCGCAACATCACCGGCGAGAATGCCAACTGGATCACCATCGGTACCACGATCCGGTTCCCGGTCCATGGCAGTGAGCCGGAGCACCGGCGCACCGGGCATTTGTGAGCGATCCAAGAACAACAAGAACAGGGAGGCCTGTGGTGACCGACTATGTGACGATCGAGAAGGGGCTCGGGCCGGAGGGGTGGATCGCAATCGTGCGCTTCGACCGCAATGACGGCATCAATGCGCTCTCGCCCGAGGCGCTGCGCCAGTTGACCGCGGCAGCGCGCAGCTTCGAGGACGACGCTGCGACCTCCGTCGTGGTGCTGACGGGCAGCACCAGCGCTTTCAGCGCCGGCTTCGATCTGAAGGACGCCGAGGGCCGCTCGCGCAAGGACATGGATCTCGGCGCGCTGCGGCGGCATCTCAAGCTCGGGCCGCGTCTCACCCACGCCTGGCAGGAGATGGAGCAGATCACGATTGCGGCGATCGAGGGCTTCTGCGTCGGCGGCGGCGTCGCCCTTGCCGTGGCGCTCGACTTCCGCATCATGGGCCGCGATGCGCATCTGCGCGTGCCCGAGATCGGGCTCGGCATGAACATGAGCTGGCAGAGCATCCCGCGCATGCTGCACCTGGTCGGGCCGGCCCGCACCAAGCAGGCGGTGATCTTGGCCGACCAGCGCATAAGCGCGGAGGAGGCCTATGAATGGGGCCTGGTGGAAGAGGTGGCCGATCCCGGCCATGCGTTCGATGCCGCCATGGAACTTGCCCGCAAGGTCGCCGCGCAGCCGCCGCTTTCGGTCGCCATGACCAAGCTGACGGTCAACCGCCTCGCGCATGCGCTGGACGATCTCGCCAGCCACATGGATGTCGACCAGTTTGCGCTCGCGAGCCTCAGCGAGGACCACAAGGAGGGTGTCGAGGCGTTCCTGACAAGGCGCAAGCCGCGCTTCAAGGGACGGTAGAAACCTGACGTCAGACCATTGATCGCATCGCGGACAATCCGTATACGCCGCGGAAGGACAAAAGCAGCCCGGCCAACGGGCGCACGATGTGACGGCAATCGAGGGGAGGATTCATGGCCGCTGGTTCGCAGGCGCCCGCAGCAAAGGGGTTTCGCTGGAAGCTGATCGCGCCGCTCGCGGTGTGGCTGCTGATCTATCTGTGGCCGGTGCCATCAGGCCTCAACGTCAATCAATGGCACTATTTCGCGGTGTTCGCGGCCGTGATCACCGGGCTCATCCTGGAATCGATGCCGGTCGGCGCGGTCGGCTTCATCGGCCTGACGGTCGCGGGCGTTGCCGGCTATATCGATCCCGATCCCGGCAAGTCGCTGCGCTGGATGCTGGCGGGCTTTGCCGAGAGCACGGTGTGGCTGATCGTCGGCGCCTTCGTGTTCTCGATCGGCTACCGCAAGAGCCAGCTCGGCCGGCGCATCGCGCTGGTGCTGGTGCAGCGGCTCGGCCGCAACACGCTCGGGCTCGGCTATGCGGTTGCAATGTCGGACTTCCTGCTGGCGCCGGCAACGCCGTCCAACACGGCGCGCAGCGGCGGCATCGTCTATCCCATCATCAGCAACATCCCGCGCATCTACGGCTCCGAGCCCGGACCGACCGCCGGCAAGATCGGCACTTACGTGATGTGGACCGCGTTCGCGGCGACCGCGATCACCAGCTCGCTGTTCTTCACCGCGCTTGCGCCCAATGCGGCGGCGCTGGCGATCGCCAAGAAGACCGCCGGCGTCGAGGTGAGCTGGGCGCAATGGTTCATGGGCTTTGCCCCGCTCGGGCTTCTCCTCATGATCGTGGTTCCGCTGCTCAGCTATCTGGTCTGCCGGCCCGAGGTGAAGCGCAGCCCGGAGATCACCGAATGGGCGGCGAAGGAGCTCAGCGAGATGGGCCCGATGTCGCGCAACGAGTGGATCATGCTGGCCCTGATCGTGCTGGCGATGTTCCTGTGGATCGCGGGCTCGAGCCCGGACATCCACGTTCCCGGTATCGGCTCGAACTTCGTCAACGCCACCACCGTGGTGTTCATCGTGATTTCCCTGATGCTGGTGACCGGCGTCATCGAATTCGCCGACATCGTCAGCGAGAAGAGCGCCTGGGAAGTATTCTTCTATTTCACCTCGCTGCTGACGCTGGCCTCGGGCCTCAACGAGATCGGCTTCATCAAATGGTTCGCGACCGAATACGCAAAACCGCTCGCGGGACTGTCGCCGTCGACCGCGATGCTACTGCTGGTCGCGCTGTTCTTCTGGATCCACTATTTCTTCTCGAGCATCACCTCGCACGCCGCCGCCGTGCTGCCGGTGGTGCTCGCGGTCGGCTCCGGGATTCCCGGACTGCCGGTGACGACGTTGGCCATGCTGTGCATGTACTCGCTCGGCCTGATGGGCGTCATCTCCCCCTACGCGACCGGTCCGGCGCCGATGTATTTCGGCAGCGGATTTATCGGGAAGGGGCAGTTCTGGGGCTTTGGGCTGATCTTCGGGCTGCTCTATTTCGCAGGGTTGCTGCTGATCGTATTGCCGTGGCTGCAGCTCAGGGCCGGAGGTTGATACCCCCGGCGGAGGAATATTCTTCTCCGGGGAGGGATTGGGAAATCTTCGTCCAAGTCCCCCCAAATATCTGAAATTGCAGGGAAGACCGGTTCGGGCGATAGTGTGCTGCAGTGCAGCGCGCCGCACCCGGACGATCTGCTGCTGTTCCACCTTCCGTCGCTTGCTGCGACCTCAGCCTCGTGCGCCGCTACGGCGGGCGAGCTAACTTTCGTGCATGAAAGCTGCTTCCATGAACGCGCACCCATCGCTGGTGGTCGGAGAGCCGATCGAGACACGCGCAGCGATTGCCTCTGAACCGGATGCGATGGTCCGGTTCGAAGCCATCTCGAAAACCTATCCGGCCTATCGCGGCAAGCCCGGCGTCAACGCGCTTGAGAATATCGACTTCGCGATCCCGCGCGGCTCGATCACCGGCGTGATCGGCCGTTCCGGCGCCGGCAAGTCGAGCCTTGTCCGGCTCATCAACGGGCTGGAGAAGCCGACCACGGGACGCGTGATCGTGGACGGCCGCGATATCTCGGCCCTGGCCGGGCGTGAGCTGCGGCTGGCGCAGCGCTCGATCGGCATGATCTTCCAGCACTTCAACCTGTTGTCCTCGCGCACCGCGGCCGACAACATCGCGCTGCCGCTCGAGATCGCCGGCTGGGCCAAGGCCGACATCAAGGCCCGCGTCGCCGAGCTGCTGGCGCTGGTCGGCATCGCCGACAAGCACGACCGCTATCCGTCGGAACTCTCCGGCGGCCAGAAGCAGCGCGTCGGCATTGCCCGTGCGCTGGCGACGCGGCCGAGCGTGCTGCTGTCGGACGAGGCGACCTCCGCGCTCGATCCGCAGACCACGCGCGCCATTCTCGATCTGCTCGCCAACATCAATCGCGAGCTGGGGGTGACCATCGTGCTGATCACCCATGAAATGTCCGTGGTACGTCAGCTCGCCAAGGAAGTCGTGGTGCTCGATGCCGGCCACGTCGTCGAGAGCGGCCATGTCGCCGACATCTTCACGCACCCGAAGCATCCGATCACACAGTCCTTCCTCGCCGAGGTCATCGGCGACAGTCTGCCGGTCTCGCTGGCGAGCCGGATCGTTCCGCAAGCATCGGCCGGCGGACAGGCCGTGATCCGCGTCCAGGTGCGCGGAGCAGGGGCGGGCGACACCGTGGTGGCGCGGCTCGCGCGCGAGCTCGGCCTCGACGTCGCGCTGCTGTCGGCCCGCATCGACGAGATCGGCGGCCAGCATGTGGGCTCGCTGACGCTCGGTATCCCCCTCAATATTTCTGGCGGCGAGGACGCGGTGACGCGGACGCTCGCCTGGCTGTCTCAATATCAATTCCCGGCGGAGCGTCTCGGCTATGTCGCCTGAACTCATCAACCTCATCGTCCAGGCGACCTTCGAGAGCCTGTACATGGTCGGCATCGCCGCAGCTCTCGGCACCGCGTTCGGCCTGCCGCTCGGCGTCTTCCTCGCCACCAGCCGCAAGGGCGAGCTGTTCGCAGCGCCGCTCGTCAATCGCGTGCTCGGCGCGGTCGTCAACGCGACGCGCTCGACGCCCTTCATCATCCTGGTCGTCGCCATCATCCCGTTCACGCGGCTCGTCGCGGGCACCTCGATCGGCTCGACGGCAGCGATCGTGCCGCTCACCATCGCCTCCACGCCGTTCATCGCGCGCCTCGTCGAGGCCGCGATCCGCGAAGTCGATGGCGGCCTGATCGAGACCGCGTCCTCGTTCGGGGCATCCCCGATCCAGATCGTGCTCAAGGTCCTGATCCCCGAGGCGCTGCCCGGTCTCCTGCTGGCGCTGACGCTCGCGGTGGTCAGTCTGCTCGGCTACTCCGCCATGGTCGGCGCGGTCGGCGGCGGTGGCCTTGGCGACCTCGGCATCCGCTACGGCTATCAGCGCTTCATGCCGGAGATGATGCTCGCCGTCGTCGTCGTGCTGATCGCGCTGGTGCAGCTGGTGCAGAGCGCGGGCGACTATCTGGCGCGCCGGGTCAATCGCCGGCTGCGGCATCGCTGATCCAAACTTCCTGAAACTGGAGACTTCAATGCGTTTTCTCGCAACCCTTGCGGCTGCAGCCTTGCTTGCGACCACCGCCCAGGCCGAAACCATCCGGGTCGGCGTCACCGCCGGCCCCCACGCCGAGATCCTCGACGTCGTGAAGAAGGTCGGCGTCGAGCGCGGCCTCGACATCAAGGTTGTCGAGTTCACCGACTACGTGATCCCGAACCAGGCGCTGGCCCTGAAGGACCTCGAGGCCAACTCGTTCCAGCACGAGCCGTATCTGAAGAACCAGATCTCCAAGACCGGCTGGAAGATCGTCAAGGTCGCCAACACGATCGGCTCGCCGCAGGGCGTCTATTCGCAGAAATACAAGAAGCTCGCCGACCTGCCCGAGGGCGCCCGCGTTGCCATCGCCAATGATCCCTCCAACGGCGCGCGCGGCCTGATGATTCTGGCGCTGCACGGCGTGATCAAGCTGAAGGACCCGAACAACGTCGCCTCGACCATCGCCGACATCACCGACAACCCGAAAAAGCTGCGCTTCGTCGAGCTCGATGCCGCCCAGCTGCCGCGCGCGCTGCAGGACGTCGACGTCGTCTCGATCAACAACAATTACGCGGTGCAGGCCGGCCTCAACCCCGCGACCGACGCCATCGCGCGCGAAAACCCCGACGGACCCTGGGTCAACATCCTCGCCGTCCGCGAGGAGGACAAGGACAAGCCTTGGGTGAAGCAGCTGATCGAGGTCTATCACTCCGAACCCGTGAAGGCGTTTCTGGAGACGCGCTTCAAAGGCACCTATCTGCCGACGTGGTGAGGCGGCCACGCCCATTTTTGAGCCTGGGTGACATGCCTCTGACACGCTTGTCTCCAACTCCAAGAGAGAGAGCGTGTTAGGCATGTCAGAGCGACGATAGGCTTGGCAAAGAAGCTCCGCTCACCTCCCTGCGCTCTCGCCCGCGTTCAAAGCACTCCAGCAGGCGAGCCGATACGGGCGCGGGTTATAGCGACAGGCTAATCTAAAGGCCACGCGGTGGAGCGGCCGACGCCAGCCCATTGACGACCGCTTGCCTTGCTGGTCAATTTAGGCATGGCCAAGATCGGAAAGTTGGAAGCCGCTAAGCGTCAATTGGACGCCGCAATACGTATGTTCTTCAGAAACGAAGACATGCTTGCAATTCATACCGTGTCCCGCGCCGCATTCCGAGTACTGTACGATATCACTGAGGAAACCGAGGCAAAAAAGGCTCTGGACACGCACATCAAAAAGGTGGGGCCAAAACGCTTCCACGAAGAAACCAATTTCCTGAAGCATGCCGATGAAGACCCAGCCGCTGAAATCGATGAGAATTTTCAGGACTTTACTGAGGCTGGAATTGGAATGGCTATAGGGCTTTACAAGAGTCACGACAGCAAACTCTCGCCGGAGATGGCGAGCTTTCTTGCTTGGTCGGCACTCATGCGTCCCGGCTTCTTTGACCTTAGCGAGGAATCCAACAAGATGGTCGACGATTGGAGGAAAGCATCCTCGATCCATACGGCGAAGGAGCCAGAAGGCGCACGTCTACTTGGCGACTTAATTCTCCATTGGTCGAAAAAGAACTGGGCAACTTTAACCGCGAACTTGGACAAGAAAGCGAAGGTGTAGTTGTCTTCGGTGCGCGCCCACATGTCGAGCGACGCAACCAGAAAGCGGATGGTTCCAGTAGACATCGATGCTTCCAAACTCACAACTTAGGCAAACGAACTTTGTGCCCGCGGAACGCCATTCGGCGCGCCGTGGATAGGTCCGGAACGGCAGCGCGGAAGACCGCTCTCGATATCATCGCCAAAGAAATTACTTGCCTAAGGCGCACGTATCAAAAGTGAAGCGCGCTGCGCAGACGAGCCTGTTAGCAACGCTCGGTGAAAAAGATGCGGATCGATATGCTCAGAGCCCAAGCCTCGCGCGTCAGGCGGCCAGCCTGGCGCGCCGCAGCGTCTCCGAGGGCTTTTCGGAGAAATGGCGTTTGTAGTCGAGCGAGAACTGGCTGAAGTGCCAGAAGCCGTGCTGCACGGCGACGTCGTAGACTGACGCATCAGCGCCGCGTTTCAGGTCGCGCCGCACGCGGTTGAGCCGCATCGCGCGCCAATAGTGCATCGGGCTTGTGCCCACGACCTCCTGGAAGCAATAGCCGAGCTTGCGCGGGCTGGCGCCGACCGCCTTGCAGACCTCCAGCAGCGACAGCGAACGGTCGCCGCTGCCATGCATCAGCTCGCGGGCGCGGTCGACGGTGCGCCTGCGTGCCGTGGCGCTGCGGCCGGGATCGCTCGGCCGCGCCGTCGGCAGCATGTCCATGATGTCGAGGAGGAGGGCATCCTCCAGCGCTTGCCGTGCCGCGGGATCGTCGAACTGCCGGGGAGCCGTCGTGATGGTCTCCTGAATGGCGGCAAGATGGGCGCGCAGCCGCGCGACCGGCGCCTCCGCCATCTCGATCACCCGCAACTGATGCCAGACGCTGCGCGGCAACTCGATATCGAGCCTGGCCGCAAGCTCGGCGATCAGCACCGTGCTGGCGACGACGCCGCGCAGCTCGAAGGCCTTCGGTGTGCACATGTCGATCTCGGCGTCGATGCTGGCGAGCACGTGGGCGCCGCCGGCACTGGTCCCGTTGCAGCTAAGTTCGCCATCGCCGTCCCAGGGCAGGCCAATGCCAAAGCTGTCGGCACCGAGCTGGCCGTATTGGCGCACCTGCTGGCTGGTGATCTCGCGGAACACCTCGACGCGGGGCAGCGAGAGCTGGGTAAAGCTGCCCCGAAAGGCGCCCGCGCTGATCTGGTCGTAGTTCAGCCGCCAGCGGCCGAGCGCGGCGCAGTGCTCGTCGACATCCGTGCTGCTCGCCTGGAACAGGCTGGCAGCCGAGTCCTGAATCGGAAGAGTTGCGCTCAAGGCCATGACGCTACGTCGGAATTTGCCAGCCGAAAACGAGCAAGAACTGCGCCAAGACTGGCACGCTCCGCGTCCGTGTCCAGCAAAATATTGCGCGATTTCGATAACGCCCGGCCGCCCCGCGGTGCAGGCTTCCGTTGTGGCCGCTCCGACATCGCGGCCCCAAAATGGCGCTCTGCGGAGGGATCGAGATGCGACCGACTGACGTCATGCGCGGCAGCCCGCCCGCGCCGGAGGCCCAGGTGACGCGCGCCAACTGGCGCAGCTTTCCCGCCATCCGCTGGGGCTTCACCCACACCCGTGAAGTGCTGCCGACCGCCGAGATCCGCCGCTCGGCCCAGCCGACGCCGATGAGAAGCGCGCCGCGCGAGCTGGCAAAACTTGGCTTCACCGCGCCCGATGGCAAAGAGACCACGATCGAGGCCACGCTACGCGAGACCTTCACCGACACGCTGCTCGTGATGCACCGGGGCACCCTGATCCACGAATGGTACGGCGACGGCATGACCGCGACCACGCCGCATCTGATCTGCTCGATCAGCAAGGCGATCGCCGGGACGCTCGGCGGCATTCTTGCCGCGCGGGGCCTGGTTGATCCCGAGGCGAGGGTGCTGCGCTACGTGCCGGAGCTGGAGACCTCGGTCTACGCCGGCTGCACCGTCCGCAACTTGCTCGACATGGCCGTCGCCATCCAGTTCGAGGAGGACTACGAGGACCCCGCAGGCGACGTCGCGCGCTACCGCTTTTCCTCGGGCTGGGACGTGCCGCCGCCGGGCGTCGACCCCGGTCATCAGCGCGCCTATCTCACGACATTGCGCGGCACGGGAAAGCCGCATGGCAAGGTGTTCCACTACGTCTCGACCAACACCGAGGTGCTCGGCTGGGTCTATGAGCGCGCCTGCGGCATGCCCTATCATCGCATCCTCTCCGAATATCTCTGGCAGCCCCTGGGCACTGAAGAGGACGGCTCGCTCACGCTCGACAGCCACGGCATGGGCCGCATCGCCGGCGGCATCTCCGTCACCGCGCGCGATCTCATCCGTTTCGGCGAGATGATGCGCTGCCGCGGCGTGGTCGAGGGACGGCAGGTGGTGCCGGGCTGGTGGATCGACGACATCCGCGAGAACGGCGATCCCCAGGCCTGGGCCGATGGCGACCTCGCCGAATTCTTCCCGGGCGCGCGCTACCGCAGCAAATGGTTCACGATCGATCCGTCGCGCAACGCGCTCACCGCGATCGGCATTCACGGCCAGCATCTCTATGTCGATCTCGATTCCGACACCGTCATCGCCAAGCTCGCGACCCAGCCCAAGGCGATGGACGTTCCCATCGACCAGCGCTGGTTTGCCGCCTTCAGCGCCATCACCGCGCATCTCGCCTGACTCTTGGAGATCGCCATGCTCGATACCGCCAAGGCCAAACCGCAAGCGCTAGCCCCCGCGCCGCATCCGCTCGATCCGCTCACGGCCGAAGAGATCACCACGGCCTGCACGCTGGTGCGTGCCGCCGCGACCTCACCGGAGCACTGCCGCTTCCCGACGGTCCGGCTGGAGGAGCCGACCAAGCAGGAGCTAGCTGCCGGCGGGCTGGGGCGCCGCGCCTTCGCGCTGACGCTGGACGTGACCACGGGGGAGGCGATCGAGCACGTCGTCGATCTCGCCCGCAGCGAGATCGTCACGCGAAAGATCATCCCGAACCGCGAGGCGCCCTATGGGCAGCCATCGGTGATGCTGGAAGAGTTCTTCAAATGCGAGGCCGTGGTGAAGGCCGACCCCGGTTGGCGCGCGGCGATGGTCCGGCGCGGGCTGACCGACAGGGACATCGAGCTGGTCCAGGTCGATCCGTTCTCCTCGGGCTTCTTCGACAAGGAATTCGAGCGCGGCGCGCGCATCGTGCGAGCCGTCAGCTATTTCCGCGAGCATCTGCAGGACAACGGTTATGCCCATCCGATCGAGGGCGTGGTCGCCGTCGTCGACCTGATCGGGGGCAGGGTGATCGACCTCACCGACGAGGACCCGATCATCCCGATCCCGCGCAAGAAGCGGAACTACGGCGCGCACGAAGTCAAGCATCCGCGCACCGACATCAAGCCGCTCCACATCGAGCAGCCGGAGGGCGCGAGCTTTCGCGTCGATGGCTGGAAGGTCGACTGGCAGAAATGGAGCTTTCGCGTCGGCTTCACGCCGCGCGAGGGGCTGGTGCTGTATCAACTCAGGTATCAGGACGGCGACCGCAAACGCGCGCTGATCCACCGCGCCAGCGTCACCGAGATGGTGGTGCCTTACGCCGATCCGACCGCGAACCATTTCTGGAAGTCGGCCTTCGATGCCGGCGAGTACGGGCTCGGCATGCTCGCCAATGCGCTCGAGCTTGGCTGCGACTGCCTCGGCAACATCCATTATTTCGACGTGCCGGCCGCCGACAACAAGGGCGAGCCCTTCATCATGCAGAACGCTATCTGCATGCATGAAGAAGACTATGGAATTGCCTGGAAACACTACGAATTCCGCAACGGCCTGTTCGAGGTGCGCAGGTCCCGGCGGCTCGTGATCTCGTTCTTCGCCACCGTCGGCAATTACGACTACGGCTTCTACTGGTATCTCTACCAGGACGGCACGATTCAGTTAGAGACAAAACTCACCGGCATCATCCAGACCGCTGCCGTGCCGTCAGGCGAAAAGTACAGATGGGGCGGCATGGTCGGCGACAATCTGGGCGGGCCGACGCACCAGCATTTCTTCAACGTCCGCCTGCATATGGATCTCGACGGCGGCGGCAACACGGTGACGGAGCACGATTTCGTGCCGCGGCCGTGGGGCCATGACAACCCGCACGGCAACGTGTTCGACACCACGACCCGCGTGCTGTCACGCGAGCGCGATGCTGCGGCGGTCGCCAATGGCGAGACGGGGCGGTTCTGGAAGATCAGCAATCCCAACGAGACCAATTCGGTCGGCAATGCTCCGGCCTACAAGCTCGTCGTCAATCCGAGCCCGCTGATGCTGGCGCAGGAGGGCAGCTATGTGCGCAAGCGCGGCGGGTTCGCCACCAGGCACGTCTGGGTCACCGCGTTCGACAAGGACGAGAAATACGCCAGCGGCGACTATCCCAACGTCCATGCCGGCGGCGACGGCCTGCCGCGCTACGCCGCGCAGAACCGCAACATCGAGAATACAGATCTCGTGGTGTGGCATTCCTTCGGCCACACCCATGTCTGCAAGCCCGAGGATTTTCCGATCATGCCGGTCGAATATGCCGGCTTCGTGCTGAAGCCGACCGGCTTCTTCGCGGCCAATGCCGCGGGCGATATCCCCCCGGAGCGCAACAGCCGCAGCGTGCTCGCGGGCGAAGGGAAGGGTGGCGGCGCCGCGTGCTGCCACAAGGACTAGCGCGCGGCAATCAGCCCGCCGCCAGCTCGGCGTCGCCGAGCGGTGGCGATTCGATCGAGGCCGGGCCGGCCACGAGACTGTCGAGGTCGACCAGCAGCAGGTCGGCCATGTGCGTCAGCTGGTGCAGCGGGATGCTGATCTCGCCGCGCTCGGCCCGTAGCAGATCGCCGGGCGAGAGACCGGTGAGGTTCGCCATCTGGCCTTCGGTATAGCCCCGTGCCTCGCGGGCGGCGCGCACCTGGGCGCCGATATGCCGCCGATGCAGCGCCTGCTCTTCCTCGGTCATCATGAGCGCCTGCTCGTCGAGGCTCGCCACGCCGTCGACGAAGGCGACGCCGAGCAGACGTCGCTTCTGCCAGGCGACGCGACAGGTCTTGCGCAGCCCGTCGGCGAAGATCAGCGTGGCCTCTTTCGGAAACGCCAGCGACCAGTCGAGCTTCAGCCTCGCGCCGGTGCCTGAGACGTCCGCGATCGTGCAGGGGATGCTGATGGTGCCCCTGGGGCCGTCGAACTCGACGAGCCCGGTCCTTGCCGTGGATTGCCTGGTCGCAGCGCGCAATTCGCTCATGGACGTCGCCCCCGGATGCCCAGCCTGCGCTGGCACAGCGTTGCGACACGGTCGGCAACGCAAATGAAATATCCCGCAACAGATTCTACCGCTGCGGTTCCCCAGGCTCAATCGAGCGCCGCAGCCATGGTAAAGGATTCGTTCTTCACGCCCGCGTTCGAACGTCACCGGAGCGGGCGCGTCGTCGCTCGACGACGGCCGTCTAGAAAGATTCCAAACCGCGAACAGCTCGCTCACTCACATGGCAGCTGAGCGCATTCGCCGCACATCCCACGCACAGGTCTGGAGAAGTTCTAACCCGGTTCCTATCGCCCTGCGAAACCGCCTGCGTTAGGGCGGGACATCAAAAACGATACCGGCGAAGCCGGCCGTGCGTGGGGCGCTACAGACGTGACCGACTTCCAACTTCCTTCGCGTGTTCAAACGCGCCATCGACAGCTTCAGGTGCTCTTCTTCGGCGCCGTCAGTTCAGCAGCTCTGATCCTTCCGCTTGGTCCCGTGCAGGCACAGACGCAAATTCCCTCGGTCACCGTCGACGCGCCGGCCCAGCGCGCACGACCTGCAGCGGTCGCGGCCTCGCGCCGCTCGGCGGCAACGCGCAGCGCTCGTGCCAATCGTCGCGCGCCGGCGCAGCAGGCTGCGCCAAACCAGTCGGCGGCGAACGGCGCTTCGGGTGAACGCGCCGGCGGCCCGGTCCGCGGCTTCGTCGCCACGCGCAGCGGCACCGCCACCAAGACCGACACGCCGCTGATCGAAACGCCGCAGTCGATCTCCGTCATCACCACCGAGCAGGTCAGGAACCAGGGCGCCGTGTCGATCGGCGAGGCGCTGCGCTACACCGCCGGCGTCAGCGGCGACGTCAACGGCGGCTCGGACACCCGCTTCGGCGGCCTGCAGATCCGCGGCTTCGACATGACCATGCCGGGGCTCTACATCGACGGCCTGCGGATTCCCTCCAGCAACTACGTGCATTTCAACGGGCTCGATCCCTACGGCGCCGAGCGGCTCGAAGTCCTCAAGGGACCGTCGTCTGCGATGTATGGCGGCAGTGGCACCGGCGGCCTGCTCAACTATGTGAGCAAGCTGCCGACGGCGCAGCAGTTCGGCGAGGTCTCGATCTCCGGCGGCAGCTTCAACCGCTACCAGGGCCAGTTCGACATGGGCGGCCCCGCCAACAAGGACGGCACCGTGCTGTGGCGCCTGACCGGCGTGGTGCGCGACGGCGAGACCCAGGTCGATTTCAGCAAGGACAACCGCGTCTTCATCGCGCCCGCCGTCACCTTCAAGCCGAACGAGGATACGACCCTCACCGTGCTCGCCAACTACCAGAAGGACCGGGCAGGGTGGGGCCTCCAGTTCCTGCCGGCCTCCGGCACGGTCTGGCCGAACAACGGCCGCACCATCCCGGTCTCGTTCTTCGCGGGCGTGCCGAGCTTCGACGCCTTCAACACCGAGATCGCGACGGTCGGCTACCTGCTCTCGCACAATTTCACCGACAACATCACGTTCCGCCAGAACCTGCGCTACGCCTACCAGCACAACGAGGAGAAGGTGTTCTACGGCGGCGGCTACACCAACGAGACCGCGGGGCAACTGGCGCGCTACGGCAGCACCAGCAACTCCTACATCAACTCCTTCGCGGTCGATAACCAGCTCCAGGGCAAGTTCACGACCGGCATCCTCAGCCACACCACGCTGGTCGGGTTCGACTATCGCAACACCACCTTCCGCGACACCGCCTTCGCGGTCACCACGTCGGCGCCCGAGATCAACGTCTTCAATCCGGTCTACAGCTACGACTATGCCATCGGCGCGAAGAGCGACGACACCGGCGTCAAGCAGTCGCAGGCCGGCCTCTATGCGCAGGACCAGATCAAGCTCGGCCGGCTGTCGTTCCAGCTCGGCGGCCGCCAGGACTTCGTGACGACCCAGGTCGACAGCGGTATCGCCAATACGACGGTCTCGAAGGACGCCTCGGCTTTCACCGGGCGTGCCGCCGTGATGTACAATTTCGACAACGGCATCGCGCCTTACTTCAGCTATTCGGAATCGTTCCTGCCGGTGCTGGCGACGGGGCCGGGCGGGCGGATGCTCAATCCCGAAACCGGCGTCCAGTACGAGGTCGGCGTCAAGTACCAGCCGCTCGGCTGGAACGCGCTGTTCACCTTCGCCGCCTTCGACCTCACGCGCGACAACGTCGTCGTCTATGCGCCGGGCTCCGTGTTCGCCGAGCAGACTGGCCAGGTGAATTCGCGCGGCATCGAGCTCGAAGGCACAATGTCGCTCGCCGACGGCTGGAACCTGCGCGCGGCCTACGCCTATGTCGATGCCATGGTCACGCAGGATCCGGTCAATGTCGGCAAGGCGCCGGTCACCGTGCCGCTCAACCGCGCCTCGCTGTGGAGCGACTACACGCTCCAGAGCGGGATGCTGGCGGGCCTGCAGTTCGGCGGCGGCATCCGCTATGTCGGCGCGACCTGGGGCGATGATGCCAACACATTCAAGGTGGGCGCCTCCACGGTGCTGGATGCGCTGCTCGCCTATAGCAGGGACAATTGGCGCCTGTCGCTGAACGTGACCAACCTCGCCGATACCCGCTATGTCGCCGCCTGCTACAGCCTGTCGGGCTGCTTCTACGCGGAAGGACGCAAGGCCATCGGCAAGCTGACCTACCGGTGGTGAGGTTTGACGGCTTCATGAGAGACGAACCATGAGAGCGATATTCGGCAAGCTGCATCGCTGGGCGGGACTGCTGACGGCCGGATTCCTGTTCTTCTCCGGCATCACGGGCGCGATCATCTCCTGGGACCATGAGATCGACGACGTCCTCAACAGCCATCTGTTCGACGTCACGACCAAGGGCCCGGCCATCCCCTCGATCGAGCTCGCCAGGATGATCGAGCAGCGCGATCCCAGGGCGCGCGTGACCTATCTCTTCATGACGCCGGAGGAGGGCCACTCGCTGTGGTTCTTCGTGCTGCCGCGGATCGATCCTTCGACCGGCAAGCGCTATCCGCTCGACTACAACCAGGTCTTCCTCGATCCCAACACCGGCGCCGAGCTCGGCCGCCGCTATTGGGGCGCGGTGTGGCCGGTCACGCGAGAAAACTTCGTCTCGTTCCTCTACAAGCTGCACTACACCATGCACATCCCGGAATTCTGGGGCAGCGACCGCTGGGGCATGCGCGTGCTCGGTGTCATCGCGATCATCTGGACCATCGACTGCTTCGTCGGCTTCTACCTGACGCTGCCCTCGCGGCGCCGCGCCAAGGCCGCGCGCGCGCCCGAGGTCTCGCGGCAGCTCGAACGCGGCTTCTGGGCGCGCTGGGCGCCGGCCTGGACGATCAAGACCTCGGGCAGCGCCTACCGGATCAATTTCGACATCCACCGCGCCTTCAGCCTGTGGACCTGGGGCGTCCTGTTCATCATCGCCTTCACGGCGTTCTCGCTGAACCTCTATTTCGAGGTGTTCTCGCCGCTGATGAAGATGGTGTCGAACTACACGCCGACGCCATATGAGCAGCGGCCCTATCGCGATCTCGACGATCCCATCGAACCCAGGATGAATTTCGCCGAGATCGCCGCGCGCGCCGCCGCCGACGGCAAGGCGCGCGGCTGGACCACCCCGGTCGGCGCGCTCAGCTACGGCCCGGCCCATGGCGTCTATGCCGCCGCCTTCTTCCACCCCGGCGACGATCACGGCGCCGGCGGCGTCGGCCCGGCGCAGCTCTACTATGACAGCGAGGACGGCCGTCCGATCGGCGAGCGGCTGCCCTGGGTCGGCACCGCCGCTGACGTTTTCGTGCAGGCGCAGTTCCCGCTGCATTCGGGCCGCATCGTCGGGCTGCCCGGCCGCATCCTGATCTCGATCATGGGGCTCGTGGTGGCCGCGCTCTCGGTGACCGGCGTCGTGATCTGGTGGCGCAAGCGCCGGGCCCGGGTCCGCGTGCGCGAGACCGCGGCGATACGCCTGAACCGGCAGCTCACGCCGGCGGAGTAGGGCGTTCCGAGCGCCCTCGGAAATGAACCTGACCGGCCGGCGCCGGCACAAAGACTGGAGATCGCTGCCAGCCTGCCGGACCTTTCATGAGATCGCTCGCCTTGCTCTGCCTGCTCATCCTGGCCATGCCCGCGCGGGCGGCCGCGCCCGAGCAGCACTATCTCGACCTGCGCGACCGCTACATCGCCAAATTCTCGAAGGCCAAGGAGAGCGAGGAGATCTACAAGCAGCATGACGCCGCCCTGAAGGAGCTGGCGGGCGTGCTGCGCAGCCTGGTCGGGTCTGTCGCGATCAAGGGGCTGCCGGTTGAAGGCAAGTCGAACGTCGATACGCTGTTCAAGAGCGACATCGGGTTCGGTCATCTCGACGGGCTCGGTTTCGCGAGCGAAGGCGACAAGAGGCAGGCCGTGGTGACCACGACCGGGCTGCTCAAGCACTGGCTTGCCGAGCACCGCACCGACGGCATGCCGCAGGACATCGGCGCCGCCTTCAAATCGGACCGCTTCTACTATTACGCCGTCCAGGACGCCGCCTTCGCGATCTATGCGCCGCTGCCGGTGACAAAACCCGCGTCGGCAAGCGCAGCGTTCGCCGTGCTCGGCCTGCGCGGCAATGGCGGGCTCAAGGGCACGCCGCAAGAGATCGACGTCGTCACGATCCAGGGCGACAAGGTCTTTTTCCTCGCCGCAACGGACGCCGTGAAGACGGCGGACATCCCGGCCTGCGAGAAGGTCTGGAAGCAGATGATGGCGAAAAAGACCCCACAGGACGACATGGCCAAGGAGGATCAGGCCATGGACGCCTACACGAAGTGTTTTGCCAGGGAAGCGCCTAGCCAGCCCTGGTTCGCAGCCGCGGTGAAGAAGGCCCAGAGCCAGCTTGACGAGCTACTGCTGCGCTAGAGCGAACGACCGCCGCGTGACCTGAGCGCGCGCCTCGTCCTTCGAGACGCCTGCTGCGCAGGCTGCTCAGGACGAGGCTAAGCAGCATTGGTACTTGCCGAAACGACGGCCGCACACTCGATCCTCATCCTGAGGGCTCGCCAACGGCGGGCGTCTCGAAGGATGGCCACGGGCGAAACGCTTCCACCGCGATTGCTCTGGACGAGAGCGCAGCGTCCGTTTCAGAACGGATAATGCCGAGGCCCGGTCTGCACCGTGATCCAGCGCAGCTCCGTGAATTCGTCGATGGCGGCCTTGCCGCCAAAGCGGCCGTAGCCCGACGCCTTGGTGCCGCCGAACGGCATCTGGGGCTCGTCGTGCACGGTCGGCGCATTGACGTGGCAGATACCGGCCTCGATCCGCTTGGCGACGCCAAGGGCGCGCGCGATGTCGCGGCCGAACACGGCGGAGGAGAGGCCGTATTCGGTATCGTTGGCAACCCGCACCGCCTCGTCCACGCCGCTGACCCGCACGACGGTCACGACCGGACCAAAGCTTTCCTCGCCATAGATGCGCATCGCCGGGGTGACGTGATCGACGATGGTGGCCGGCATGATCGTGCCGCTGCCGTGGCCGCCCGCCGCAAGCACCGCGCCCTTGGCGACGGCATCGTCGATCAGGCCGCGGACGCGCTCACACGCAGCGCCGCTGATGAGCGAGCCGAGCACGACATTGCCCTTGCCGGGATCGCCATGGGGCAGGCTCTTCGCCTTGGCGGCAAACTTGGCGATGAACGCGTCCGCCACCTTGTCGTCGACCACGATCCGCTCCGTCGACATGCAGATCTGACCCTGGTTCATGAAGGCGCCGAAGGCCGCGGCGTTCACGGCGGCATCGAGGTCGGCATCGTCGAGGATGACGAGCGGGGCCTTGCCGCCGAGCTCCAGCAGCGCGCGCTTGAGATGCTTGGCGCAGGCAAGGGCAATGAGACGGCCGACGCGGGTCGAGCCGGTGAAGTTGACGCGGCGAATGGCGGGATGGGCGATCAGCGCCTCGACCACGGCCTGCGCATCCTCCGGCGCATTGGTCACGACGTTGACGACGCCGTCGCCGAGCCCGGCCTCCGCCAGGCAGCTTCCGATCAGGCGATGCACGCCGGGGCTCATCTCGGAGGCCTTCAGCACCACCGTGTTGCCGCAGGCGAGCGGCATCGCGACCGACCGCACGCCGAGGATGACAGGCGCATTCCACGGCGCAATTCCGAGCACGACGCCGACCGGCTGACGGAAGGCCATCGCGAGATTGTCGGGCTTGTCGGACGGGATGACCTCGCCCGAGATCTGCGTCGTCATGGCGGCCGCCTCGCGCAGCATGCCTTCGGCGAGATGCACGTTGAAGCCGGCCCAGCCCGCGGTGGCGCCGGTCTCGGCGACCATCAGTGCAGTGAACTCCCCAGCCCGGCGCGCCATGATGTCGGCGGCCGCGCTGAGCCGCTTGCGGCGTTCGGAGGGGCCGAGCTGCGACCAGGCCGGGAAGGCGGCGGCCGCGGCATCGGCGGCGCGCATCGCATCGTCGATCGAGGCCGCGGCGACTGTTGTCGCGACCTCGCCGGAGATCGGATTGCGGCGCTGGAAGGTCCGCTGGTTGCTGGCCGACTGGTCCTTGCCGCCGATGAGAAGGTCGATTGCGTTCATGGCGCTCTCCACGAGGTGCTGGGGTGATCAATGAGGGGGTGATGGGGTGCGCGCCTTGCCGAGATAGGCGCGCTGGATCTCGGGATCGTTCTTCATCGCCGCCGCCGGTCCGCTACCGGCGTTGCGGCCGGACTCGATCAGATAGACACGATCGGCGATGTCGAGGCTGGCGCGTGCGTTCTGCTCGACCAGGAGCACACTGAGGCCTCTGGTCCGGATCTGCGCCAGTGCGCGAAACACTTCGCGGCTGAGGAGGGGGGAGAGGCCGAGCGAGGGCTCATCGAGCAGCAGCAGCCGCGGGTTCGACATCAGCGCCCGGCCGATCGCCACCATCTGCTGCTCGCCGCCGCTCATGGTGCGGACGGCCTGGCTCAAGCGTTCGGCAAGACGCGGGAAGAGCTGCAGGATCCCAGCGAGCCGGTCCGCTTCGCCCGCGCGCGCACGGGCGGGATAGGCGCCAAGCTGCAAATTCTCGGCGACGGTCAGGTCGCCGAACACGCCGCGTCCCTCCGGCACCATCGCGATGCCGCGCTCCACGATCAGATGGGCGGGCAGCTCGCCGATGCTCTGTCCTTCGAACCTGATGATCGCGCCCGGCGCGGGCCTGACGAGCCCGGCGATGCTCTTGAGCAAGGTGGACTTGCCGGCGCCGTTGGCGCCGAGGATCGCGACGATTTCGCCCTGCCCAATGCCGAGCGCAATTTCGGCCAGGGCCTGGTGCTTACCGTAGAAGTGGGAGAGGGCGGTGACCTCAAGCATCGTCGCCTCCGAGATAGGCGGCGACGACCTTCGGGTCGGCCAGGACCTGGTCCGGCGTGCCGCGCGCGATCACGCTGCCGGCGTTCATGACGATGCAATGGCCGCACAGCGCCCGGATCGCATCCATGACATGCTCGACCATGATGATGGTGAGGCCGCGGTCGCGCAGTTTCGCGATCAGGGCGATGCCGGTTTCGAGCTCGCTTGGATTGAGGCCCGCCAGCCATTCGTCAAGCAGCACGAGGCGCGGCTGCAGCGCCAGCGCGCGGGCCAGTTCGAGCCGCTTCTGGTCGATATAGGTCAATTCGCCGGCGGGGGCTTCGTGCATTGTGCCGAGCCCGACCAGATCCAGCAGCTCGCCTCCCGTTGCGTCCGAACCGTTCGAGGTGGAGAACAGCCGCGCAGCAGCAACATTCTCGGCGACGGTCAGGTCCGGCATCACGCGCACCAGTTGGAACGTGCGCGCGAGGCCGAGCCGCGCGATCTGATGCGCGCGCAGGCCGTTGAGGACGGTGCCACTGAACCGGATCGTGCCGGACGAGGGGCGTAAGGCGCCGGACAGCGTGTTGAGCAGCGTGGTCTTGCCGGACCCGTTCGGGCCGATGATGCCGATGATCTCGCCCGGCGCGACCGTGAAGCTGACACCCTCGACCGCGCGCAGCCCGCTGAACGACTTGCTGACGCCGTCGACGGCAAGCAGCGGGGCATCCATCGGACGGGCCGAAGCCGCCGTGGGTTTGCCCGCCGGAACGCGCCAGCGGCCTGCCCCGAACAACCCGATCACGCCGTTCGGCAGCACCATGACGATGAAGACGAAGATGATGCCGAGCACGATGCTGAAATGGTTCGGCAGCGTCGCGGTCAGCACCTCGAACAGCAACACCAGCGGGATGACGCCGAGCACGGGCCCGAACAGCGAGCCGGCGCCGCCGAGCAAGGCCATGATCACGACCTGGAACGAGATGGTCGGGTTGAAGGCGATCGCGGGATCGATATAGGTCCAGCGCGGCGCCATCACCGCGCCGGTCATCGCCATGAATGTCGCGCTGAGGATGAAGACGCCGAGCTTGATGCGCGTGGCATCGATGCCGGAATGGCCCGCCGCGGTCTCGTCGGCGCCGATGGCGCGCAAGGCGAGGCCATAGCGCGAGCGCCCGAGCAGCCAGCCCACCAGGAAGACGATGGCGGTCAGGCCAAGGAGCTGCCAGTAGAGAATGTCCTGCGTCACCGCGCTGAAGAGATAGCGGCCGACCGATTTGTGGATGTTGACCTCGTACCAGATCACAAGCTGCCGGATCAGCTCGGCGAGCCCGAACGAGAAGATCACGAAATAGATGCCCGACAGCCGCAGCGTCGAAAGCCCAGTGATCGCAGCGGTGAGGGCGCCCACGCCGGCGGCGGCCAGCAGCACGACCGGCCAGGGCATGGTCTCGCCGAGCACCGCGGCCGTGTAGGCGCCGAGGCCGAAGAAGGCGACCGTCGCGAGCGAGACGTAGCGGGTCGGCCCCGAGAACATCGCCCACGCCGTCGCGAGGATCGTGAAATAGAGGACGCTGATGCCGAGCGCGAGATAGTAGCCGTTGGCATAAAGCGGATAGGTGACGACGGCCGCAGCGAGGCCAAGGGCTCCGCACCACAGCGCTGCACGGATGGGCCCGGTCACGACGCGGCCCTCCCGAACAGACCGGTCGGCTTGATCAGCAGCACGCCGAGAAACAGCGCGTAGGTCGCAGCCAACGTCAGGCCGGGATCGACCAACCGCGCCACCGCGGTCTCGACCACGCCGAGCAGCAGTCCCGCCACCAGCGCACCCAGGACGTTGCCGACGCCGCCCATGATGACAACGACCAGCGCCTTCATGGTGAAGACCACGCCCATTGCAGCATTGAAGGTGAGGAACATGCTGACCAGCACGCCGCCGACGGCCACGAGGCCGCCGCCAAAGGCAAAGGCCAGCCCCGACAAGGCCGCCACGTCGATCCCGACGAGGCGCGCGGCATTCGCATCCACCGCGATGGCGCGCACGGCGGTGCCGATCCGGGTGCGGGTGAGGGCGAGATACACCGCGCCGCCGACGAGGCCAGCGAACAGCAGCGCGACCAGGCGATTGACCGCAAGGGTCGAGCCCATGACCGTCAGTGGGATGGAGAGATAGCTATAGCTGTAATACTGACCGCCGAAGGCAACCAGCATGGCGCCCTGGATCACGAACAGCACGCCGAAGGTCACGAGGATGCTGTCGATCTCCTGCGCGCCGCGGTCCTTGCCCCGCCGCATCAGCCGTTCGAGCAGGAAGCGATAGAGCAGCCAGTTCAGTACCATCGCGACCGGGACGGCCAGCAGCAGCGCAGCCAGCGGGCTGAGGCCGAGGCCGCTATAGAGCGAGAACGCGCCGAAGGCGGCCGCCACCAGCGACTCCCCGTAGGACAGGTTCATGATCCGCGCCACGCCGTATTGCAGCGTCAGCCCGAGCGCGATCAGCGCGTACATGCCGCCGAGCACGAGGCCCGGCAGGATGATGTCGACGAGCAGCATGAAACGGAGCCCTTCAAGCGGACGGCAGGCCTCGCAGCACAAGGCCTGCCAACGGCCTTACTGCCACGGCGCCTTGGGCACGACCGGCGCACGCGCGCCCGGCAGCGAGGCCGGTGCGAGCGCGTAGAACTCGCCGTTCTGCCACTGGCCGACGCTCCAGACTTCCTGGAGCAGTCCGTCCTTCAGCTTGACCTTGCCGATGATGGTGTCGAACGTGCCCGAGCGGATTTCGGCGGCGACCGCGGCGCGATCGAGCTTGCCGACCTTTTCGATCGCCTGCTGCAGCACCTGGAGGCTCGCATAAGTGATCGAGCTCGCCCAGCGATCGGGCTCCTTGCCGGTCGCGGCCTTGTGGCGCGCGAGATAGTCCTTCAGCTGCGGCGAGTCCGCGTTCCAGCCGCCGATCCCCATCACGCCGTCGCTGCCCGCGCCGAACTTGCCCTTGTAGAGCGGGAAGGCGGTGCCGACGCCGACGTAGAAGACCTTCGGATTGAACTTCAGGAGCTGGGCCTGCTCGGTCAGCGCGATCGTATCCGGCGGATAGCTGAAAGCGACGAACGCATCCGGGTTCGACGCGATCGCGTCCTTCAGCAGCGGCTGAAGATCCTGCGCGCCCATCGGATAGGTCTTGTCATAGGTGAGGGTGAAGCCGTGCTTCTTGAAGGCCTCGCGGCCCGCGGCGGAGAGCTCGATGCCGAACTGGTCGGCGACACTGACCATCGCGACATTCGCGCCGATCTTGCCTTCGCTCTTGAGCTTGCCGAGCAGATCGGCCAGCCCCTCGGAGATCTGCGCTGACGTGCCGAGCCAGAAGGTCGCATTCGACCAGCGCTTGGCGAGCTCCGGCGCCTTGTCGGTCACCGAGGTCACCGCGAGGTGCGGGTAGCCGAGACGGTTCAGCGTCGGGCCGACCGCAAGGTTGAGGCCCGTGCTCCAGGGCGGAAGAATGAAATCGACCTTGTCCTGGTTGGCGAGCCGCTCGATCGCCTTGACGGCTTCCTCCGAGCTGCTGCGGTCGTCGTATTCGACCACCTCGATCGCCAGCTTCTTGTCGCCGAGCTTGATGCCTCCGGCGGCGTTCACGTCCTTCACCCACAGCTCGTAATTGGGCAGGGTGGTGATGCCGGCGCCGCCGGCATAGGGGCCGGTCTTGGAGATGGCATAGCCGATCCGGATCTTCTCCTGCGCATCGGCGGTGGACGCAAAAGTCCCCAGTGCGGTGGCGACGGCCACAAGGCCAGTGACGCGCAGCAACGTTCGACGGTTCGCCGAAAACATGTCGATCCTCCCTCGTGTTTCACGCAAACGATTGTTCGCGACGATGTCCTGGGTCGTTCCTCTCAGTCCTGATTTCTTGAGCTGCGGCATGTTTGAGCCCGCCGCGATCAGGACTTGACCTAGCAAGCACCCGGGGATTTGTTCGCACAATGGACAGATCCGGCGAAAGGTTGGACATTTCTGGTCGTGGCGCCCAAGTGCGTCGAGGCGTCGCGGGCTCAGGTCCGGTGGCCGCGAGCGGCGCCGCGCCCGTCGGCGCCGAGCTGATCGCCTCGCACTATGTCGCCCGGCGCTGGATGCTGACCTCGAAAGCGGCCCGGCCGTTCATTCATCTGCTGTGCCTGCACAGCGCTGCCACGGCAGAGGTCGGCCAGGCGGCCGGCAGGACGACGACATTGACCGGCCCGGCCATCGTCTGGCTGCCAGCGGGATCGGCCGAATGGCTTGAGGTGCCGGCTGGTGCGAGCGCCGAGCTGCTGCAGCTGCGCACGGGCGTGTGGCATCGCTATCTGCCGCCATCGGCCGAAACGGCCTATCTCGCCCTCGAAGCCGCTGGCGGCATCATGGCGCGGCCTGTCGAACCTGATCTCGTGACCACGATGTCGCGCTCGATCGCGGCGATCGCAGCCGAGATCGCTTCGCCCGCACGCAGCGGCGCGGCGTCGATCCTCTCCGCCGAGCTGACGCTGTGCGTGCTGCGCTTCTGGCGTCTGTTCGCCGGCGATACCGACCGGGACGAGGAGGGCAGCAGCACCGAGATCCTGAGCCGCTTCCGCAGGCTGCTCGAGGAGCGCTACCACCAGCATCTGCGCGTCAGCGATTACGCCGGCCTCCTCGGCATGACGCCGGACCGCCTGCACGGGCTCTGCAGCCGCGAGCTGAAGCGTTCGCCGAGCGAGCTGATCCAGCAGCGCGTGGTCAAGGAAGCCGCGACAAGGCTCGAGGCTGGCACGGTTGCCGTCAAGCAGATCGCCTTTGCGCTGGGATTCAAGGACACCGCCTATTTCAATCGCTTCTTCCGCAAGCACACCGGCGAGGCTCCGGGCATCTGGCGCCGGCGCGTTGCGGCCCGCGTCCGAGCCGGACGATCGCCGCCGACGCTCAACTTTGCCGACTGGCCGTGAGCGCGTGACACCAGAATCGATTGGCCGGAGCTAAGAGCATTGCCGCGCAAATCCGCGCCGGCTGCACCGGTCTGCGACGGTCCGATCCACGAGGCATGGCCCAGCGGGGAGCGCTGGAGAACGGTTGTCCGGCCAGCCGGGAACAGTCCGGCGTGTCTGGCTCCAGCTATACCCGTAATTCGCATAAGGTATATTATGGAATATATTTATATACAATTGGATCAGATATTTAGGCGGAATTCCTGCCACTGCACCTTCGCTTCCAAGCCGTTTTCGGCCCTCGCGCCCGAGCCTCATCGCAGCGCTTGACGGCTACTGTGCATGGGGTTGTTTTCGCCATTTTGTATCCGGCCGCATGTGGCGAAAGCCGATATTGCCGTGACGTTGTCCGGCTGCAATAAGCGAGCTTCGCGAGATCGCAGATGACCTTCTGACGTGACGTCCGTATAGGTTTGCATCTCACAACAAGAACAAACCTTCCGAGGAAGCAGACCCATGAGCTTTTCCCGACGCACGCTTCTCAAGGCCTCCGCCGCGACCGCGGTCCTGGGTGGCATTGGCGCGCCCCATGTGGCCCGCGCCCAGAGCGCCGAGTTCACCTACAAATACGCCAACAACCTGCCGGACACCCATCCGCTGAACGTGCGCGCCCGGGAGATGGCGGCGGCGATCAAGGCCGAGACCAACGGCAAGTTCGACCTCCAGATCTTCCCGAACAACCAGCTCGGGTCCGATACCGACATGCTGAGCCAGATCCGTTCCGGCGGCGTCGAGTTCTTCACGCTGTCCGGCCTGATCCTGTCGACCCTGGTGCCGGCCGCGTCCATCAACGGCATCGGCTTCGCGTTCCCGGACTACGACACGGTCTGGAAGGCCATGGACGGCGATCTCGGCGGCTTCGTCCGCGGCGAGATCAAGAAGGCCGGCCTCGAGGTCATGGACAAGATCTGGGACAACGGCTTCCGCCAGACCACGTCGTCGAGCAAGCCGATCAACGGCCCGGACGATTTCAAGGGCTTCAAGATCCGCGTGCCGGTGTCGCCGCTGTGGACCTCGATGTTCAAGGCGTTCGATGCCGCGCCCGCCTCGATCAATTTCGCCGAGGTCTATTCGGCGCTGCAGACCAAGATCGTCGAAGGCCAGGAGAACCCGCTGGCGATCATCTCGACCGCCAAGCTCTACGAGGTGCAGAAGTACTGCTCGCTGACCAACCACATGTGGGACGGCTTCTGGTTCCTGGCCAACCGCCGCGCCTGGAGCGCGCTGCCGGAGGACATCCGCACCATCGTCGCCAAGAACATCAACGCCGCCGCCGTCAAGGAGCGCGAGGATACCGCCAAGCTCAATGCCAACCTGCAACAGGAGCTCGCGGGCAAGGGCCTGACCTTTAACCAGCCGGCCGTGGCGCCGTTCCGCGACAAGCTGCGGACGGCCGGCTTCTATGCCGAGTGGAAGGGTAAATACGGCGACCAGGCCTGGGATCTCCTGGAAAAGGCCGTCGGCAAGCTGTCGTAACGCGTTGGGGCCGTCATGGCTCATGTCGAGGCTCAGGTGATGGAAGTGGCGGGCGAGGCGACGGTACAGTCCCCTCGCCGACCTTCGTTGTTGGCCTCGACAGAGCGCCTGCTCGGCCTCCTGGTCGAGATCCCCGCGGCCAGTCTGGTGGTCGCCGAGATCGTGATCCTGTTTGCGGGCGTCGTCGCACGCTACGGCGTGCACCGGCCGCTGATCTGGTCGGACGAACTCGCTTCGATCCTGTTCCTGTGGCTGGCCATGCTGGGCGCGGCGGTTGCTTTCCGCCGCTCCGAGCACATGCGCATGACCGCGATCGTCGCCAGCGCGCGGCCGGCCGTGCGTGCTTATCTCGACGTGGTCGCGACCTCGGCGGCGCTGGCGTTCCTGGCGCTGATCGTGTGGCCGTCGGCCGAATACGCCTACGAGGAAAGCTTCATCACCACGCCGGCGCTGCAGATCTCGAACATGTGGCGCGCCGCGGCGCTGCCGGCCGGCATCTGCCTGATGGCAGCGTTCGCGCTGCTGCGGCTGCTGCGCGCCGCCGATTACCGCATGGTCCTTGCGGCCGTGATCTCGGTTGCGATCGTGGTCGGGCTCTTCTGGCTGGCGCAGCCTTACTTCCGGCCGCTCGGCAATCTCAACCTCGTCATCTTCTTCGTTGGCGTCGCCGGCTTCTGCGTCTTCGCCGGCGTTCCCATTGCGTTCGGCTTTGGCCTCGCGATCTTCGGCTATCTGGCGCTGACCACGCGTACGCCGGTCATGGTGCTGGTCGGGCGCATGGACGAGGGCATGAGCCACCTGATCCTGCTCTCGGTGCCCCTGTTCGTGTTCCTGGGGCTATTGATTGAAATGACCGGCATGGCGCGGGCCATGGTGGCGTTCCTGGCGAGCCTGCTCGGCCATGTCCGCGGCGGCCTCAACTACGTGCTGGTCGGCGCCATGTACCTGGTCTCCGGCATCTCCGGCGCCAAGGCCGCCGACATGGCCGCGGTCGCCCCCGTGCTGTTCCCGGAGATGAAGCAGCGCGGCGCCAAGCCCGGCGATCTCGTCGCGCTTCTGGCGGCCACGGGCGCCCAGACCGAAACCATTCCGCCGAGCCTCGTGCTGATCACCATCGGCTCGGTCACGGGCGTCTCGATCGCCGCGCTGTTCACCGGCGGCCTGCTGCCCGGCGTCGTGCTCGCCATCACGCTCTGCATGCTGGTGTGGTGGCGTTACCGCCACGAAGACATGAGCCATGTCCGCCGCGCCACGGCCGGTGAGATCGGCAAGACCTTCGTCATTGCCCTGCCCGCGCTCGCGCTGCCCTTCGTGATCCGTTACGCCGTGGTCGAGGGCATCGCCACCGCGACCGAAGTCTCCACGATCGGGATCGTCTACGGCGCCCTGGTCGGCCTCCTCGTCTACCGCCGCTTCGACTGGCGGCGGCTGTTTCCGATGCTGGTCGAGACCGCGGCGCTGTCGGGCGCGATCCTGCTGATCATCGGCACGGCCACCGGCATGGCCTGGGGCCTCACGCAATCCGGCTTCTCGCGTTCGCTGGCCGCCGCCATGACGGGATTGCCCGGGGGAGCAGCGACCTTCATCGCCGTGTCCATCCTGGCCTTCACCATCCTCGGCAGCGTGCTCGAGGGCATCCCGGCGATCGTGCTGTTCGGCCCGCTGCTGTTTCCGATCGCCCGCGCCGTCGGCGTGCACGAGGTGCACTATGCGATGGTGATCATTCTGGCGATGGGTATCGGGCTATTCGCCCCGCCCTTCGGTGTCGGCTATTATGCCGCCTGCGCCATCGGACGCGTCGATCCGGCCGAAGGCATCAGGCCGATCTGGGGCTATCTGCTGGCGCTCTTGGTGGGATTGATCATCGTCGCGATCTTCCCATGGATCTCGATCGGATTTCTTTGACGCGTTTGAAGGAGGGTGTCGATGAGTGAGCGCCAGAACCCCTACGATATCGGCCTCGACAAGACCCCTGCCAACTACGTGCCGCTGAGCCCGCTGAGTTTTCTCGCGCGCAGCGCCGCGGTTTATCCCGACCACGTCAGCACCGTCTATGAAGGCCGCAGCTTCACGTGGGCTGAAACCTATGAGCGCTGCCGGCGCTTTGCGTCGTATCTCGCAGGCAAGGGCATCGGCGTCGGCGACACCGTGGCGGCGATGCTGCCGAACATCCCGGCCATGAACGAGGCGCACTTTGCCGTGCCGATGACGGGTGCCGTGCTCAACGCGCTCAACATCCGCCTCGATGCGCCCTCGATCGCGTTCCAGCTCGACCATGGCGGCGCCAGGATCATCCTGGTCGATCCCGAATTTTCCGGCGTCATCACCGACGCGCTGGCGCGGATGAGCGGCCCGAAGCCGTTCGTGATCGACGTCGACGACGCCGCCTTCAAGGGCGGCAAGCGCATCGGCGAGATCGAATACGAGGCCGCCGTCGCGCAAGGCGATCCCGGCTTCGCTGCGGTCCCGCTCAGCGACGAATGGGATGCGATCGCGCTGAGCTACACCTCGGGCACGACAGGCAATCCCAAGGGCGTCGTCACGCATCATCGCGGCGCCTACCTGAACGCCGTCAGCAACATCCTCGCGGGCAATCTCGGCCAGCATCCGGTCTATCTCTGGACGCTGCCGATGTTCCACTGCAACGGATGGTGCTTTCCCTGGACCATCGCGACCGCGGCCGGCATCAATGTCTGCCTGCGCAAGGTCGAGCCGACCAGGATCTTCGAGCTGATCAAGCAGCACGGCGTCACCCACATGTGCGGCGCGCCGATCGTCTACAACACGCTGATCAACGCGCCCGATGCACCGAAAGGCAATGCGGCCCGCCGTGTCGTCGGCCTGATCGCGGGCGCGGCGCCGCCGGTCGCAGTGCTGGAAGGCGCCGAAAGCATCGGCATCAAGCTCACGCATGTCTACGGCCTGACCGAGGTCTACGGCCCCGCCTCCGTCTGCGCCGAGCAGCCCGGCTGGGACGATCTTCCCGCGCCCGAACGCGCGCGCATGAAGCGCCGGCAGGGCGTGCCCTACCCGCTCGAGGAAGGCGTCACCGTGATCAATCCGCAGACCATGCAGCCAGTGCCGCGCGACGGCGAGACCATCGGCGAGGTCATGTTCCGCGGCAACATCGTGATGAAGGGGTACCTGAAGAACGAGAAGGCGACGAAGGAAGCGTTCGAGGGCGGCTGGTTTCACACCGGCGATCTCGGCGTGCTTGACGAGCACGGCTACGTCACCATCAAGGACCGCTCCAAGGACATCATCATCTCCGGCGGCGAGAACATCTCGTCCGTCGAGGTCGAGGACGTCCTCTACAAGCACCCGGCCGTGCTGTTCGCGGCCGTGGTCGCAAAGCCCGATCCGAAATGGGGCGAAGTGCCCTGCGCCTTCGTCGAGCTGAAGGACGGCGCCAGCGCAACCGAAGCCGACATCATCGCGTTCTGCCGCACGCAGATGAGCGGCTTCAAGACGCCAAAGGCCGTCGTGTTCGGGCCGATCCCGAAGACCTCCACGGGCAAGATCCAGAAATTCCTGCTGCGCAACGAGGTGGGCTCGGCGAAGGCGATTTCGGCCTGAGCCGCAGAAACATTTTGAAACATTGAGCGCAGCGGCGATGGCCGCATTGTCGCGAAACCGTTCGCGCGGGTTCGACGACATCGCGACACGCCAGGAAAAGATTGGAAAACATTAGAGACGCATTTACGATTCAGCTCCGTCGGATTCGCTGTTTCCACTTGATTCGCCGCGCGGGCAGCGCGGCTGGCATCCGGCGCGGTTGGGGCGCTTCATGCGGTTTGTGTCGTGAGCGCAGACGTGTGTGCGCGTCTGACGCTACTGCTATTGACGGCCGGATTGCTGCTGCCGCGCGCGGCCGACGCGCAGGTCATGCGCGAATTCGGCGCGTTCGGGGGCTCCGAGAATTTCGGCGCGCCCGGTCCGAACCCGCCCAGTAGCGGCTTCAATAATTTCAACGGCGCGATGAGCGGTCCGATGTACGGCGGACCGCAAGCCTCAGGCTTCGGCGGCGCGCCGTTCGGCGGTAGCGGCACGGGTGGCGCCGGAGGCATGCCGCCGAACTATGGCTGGAACGCCGAGCCGCCCGGACTTGCCGGCACGGCGCGGTTCGGCCTGCGGCAGGGCTTTGGCAGCGGCTCCGATCAGGCCACGCAGGGCGAGACGGCCCAGGCCACCTTTCTGGCGATGTCCCAGTTCACGCAGACCCTGCTCGATCCCGCGGTCGATGGCCGCGGCCCGGGCCGGTCCGAACTGGACACAGAGCTGGCGGCTTACGCCGATATCGGCAACGATCCGACCCATGGCGGCATCGGCCGCGACGCCTATGGGGCGATCTACGGCAGGCCCTCGCTCGCAGCCCCGCACTGGAACGTCTGGGCGGCCGGCTTCGGCGGTTCGCAGACGTCGACCGGCAGCACCGGCTCGGCCAGCCGCAGTTTCGGTACCGTGGCCGGAGCCGACTATTCGCTGTCGCCGCAGACCCGGATGGGCTTTGCACTGGCCGGAGGCGGCACCGGCTTCGCCAACAATTTTTCCAGCGGCCGCTCCGATCTGTTCCAGGCCGGCGCCTTCGTCCGGCACAGCGTCGGATCGGCCTATGTTGCCACGGGCCTCGCCTACGGCTGGCAAGCCATCAGCAACGATCATCCGGTGACGCCGGCCGGCTCCGGCCAGCTCGCTGCTGCGATCAACGCCAACGCCTATTCCGGCCGCATCGAAGGCGGCTATCGACTTGCCTCATCCTGGCTTGGCGTCACGCCCTACGCGGCAGCGCAGATCACCAGCTTCCGCCTGCCCTCCTCTACGAGTGCGACGCAGCCGCCGCCGGGCGCAGCCAATGCATTTTCGAGCCCGCCCGGCAGCGACAGTTTCACCGACAGCCGCACCGAGCTCGGCCTGCGCACGAGCACGTCCCTTGCCCTGGCGGGAAGCGAGCTGAACCTGCGCGGCCGGCTCGCCTGGGCGCATGGATTCAGCGCGGGGCAAGCGATCCCCGCGGCGTTCCAGCCGCAACCCGGTCTAGGCCCGATCGCCGCCATTGCGTCTCTGGCGCCGAACGCCATGCTGACGGGCGTCGCACTCGAACTGCGTGCGGTGAACGGCTGGTCCGCTGCCGCGAACTTCGACAGCGAAGTGTCGAGCCTGCTGCGCTCCTACACCGGCAAAGCCGTGCTGCGCTACTCTTGGTGACCAGGCGCATTGATCGGCGACGGCGCGCGGACGCCGCCACCCGCCCGCACTGCGATGCTCCCCGCCCTCACATCTTCTTGTAGGCGTCGACCACGGCCTGACCGTCGGCACCGGCCTTTTTCAGCCAGTCGGCCGTGAGCTGATCGCCGACCTTCTGGAAGCCGGTCTTGAGCGCAGCACTGGGCGGCTCGACCGTCATGCCTTTCGCCTTGAGCTGATCGATGTACCAATTGGCTTTTTCCTCCCAGGCCTTCCAGCCGCGCGTCTCCGCGGTGGCGGCGGCCTTGAGGATGGCTTCCTGGGTCGGCTTGTCGAGGGCTTCGAACGCAGCCTTGTTCACGAAGGTGTAGTCCTTCGGGATCCAGGCCTGTACGTCATAGAAATACTTCAGCGACTCCCAGGCCTTCGAATCGTAGCCGGTCCCGCCTGACGACATGAATGAATTCACCACGCCGGTCGCGAGCGCCTGCGGCAGCTCGGCCGCCTGGATCGTGACCGACTGGGCGCCGACCAGTTCGCCAATGCGCGCGGTCCCGACATTGTAGGCGCGCCATTTCAGGCCCTTCATGTCCTCGATCGTGGCCAGCGGCTTGTTGACGTAGACGCCTTGCGGCGCCCACGGCACGACGAACAGAAGCTTGAGACCTTGTGCCTCGAGTTTCTTGGCGATCAGCGGCTTTGACGCCTGATAGAGCTTCATCGCAGCCGGAAAGCTGGTCGCGAGGAACGGAACGACATCGACGCCGTAGATCGGGTCCTCGTTCTCGTGGATCGACAGCAGCACCTCGCCCATCTGCGCCTGTCCGGTCACGACCGCGCGCTTGATGTCCGGCGCCTTGAACAGCGAGGCGCCGGGATGGACCGTGATCTGGAGCTTGCCGGACGTGGCGGCTTCGACGTCCTTGGCGAACGCGACCAAATTCTCCGAGTGCGGATTGTCGGCGGGGTACGCGGCCGGCAGATTCCATTTGGTCTGCGCCAGGGCGGGGGTTGCGGCCAGCATGGCGCCGGCGATCAGGCCTGCGCGGATGAGACGGGACTTCATCGGACTTCTCCTCACGGTCGAATTAGATCAGTCGGGGAAAGCGAGCTTGGGCAGAAGCAGCACGATCTGCGGGTATTCCGTGATGATGAACACGGCGGCCAGCAGCAATACGAAGAACGGAAACGCAGCCCGCGCAACGGTGAAAGTGTCGCGGCCGCTCATGTTCTGGAGCACGAACAGGTTGAAGCCCACCGGCGGCGTGATCTGCGCCATCTCGACGTGGATGATGAGATAGACGCCGAACCAGACCAGATCGAGACCCGCCTGCTTCACCATCGGCAGCACGATGACGGCCGTCAGAACGATCATCGAGATGCCGTCGATCAGGCATCCCAGGATGATGTACATGATGCTCAGATACAGCGCGAGCATGCCGGGCGTGAGCTGCTGCCCCTGGACCCAGGTGGCGAGCGCGGCGGGGATGCCGGTATAGGCCATCGCCGCCGTGGTGTAGGCCGCGCCCGCGAGGATCAGCATGATCATGCAGGTCAGGCGCGTCGCGCTCATGATACTCTCGAGGAAGTTCTTGCGCGTAAGCGTGCCGCTCCACCACGCCAGCAGCAGTGCGCCCGCAACACCCCATGCGGCGCATTCGGTTGCCGTCGCAAAGCCGAGCACGAGCGAGAGGAACACTGCCAGGATCAGCAGCAGGCACGGCGCGAGCCGCGCCGATTCCCGAAGCTTCTGCCGCAACGGCATCGGCGGATCGCGGGGCGGAATCTTGTCCGGGTTCAGCAGCGACCAGATGATGATGTAGCCGGAATACAGCACCATCACGAGCAGGCCCGGCAGGAAGCCGCCGAGGAACACCTGAAGCACGGAGACGTTGGCCGTGACCGCGTAGACCACCATCGGAATCGACGGCGGGATCAACAGGCCGAGCGTGCCGGAGCCTGCGAGCGATCCGAGGCTCAGGCCCTTGTCGTAGCCGCGCTTGTCGAGCTCGGGCAGCGCGATCTTGCCGATGGTCGCGCAGGTCGCCGCCGAGGACCCCGATACCGCGGCGAAGATGCCGCAGCCGATCACGTTCACATGCGTCAGCCGTCCCGGCAGCCACTGAACCCAGGGCGACAGGCCACGGAACATCTCCTCCGACAATTTGGTACGGAAGAGAATTTCACCCATCCAGATAAACAATGGCAGTGCAGCCAGCGTCCAGGACGAGCTTGCGCTCCAGGTCGTGGTCGCAAGCACCGAGCCGAGCGGCAGGCTCGTCGTCAGTGCCATCGCCACGAAGCCGACGAGCCCAAGCGACACCGCGATCCAGACGCCGCTTCCCAGCAGCAGGATCATCACGCCGAGGAGGACGAAGGAGAGCTCGATCATGCCGAGATTGGCCATGGTCAACCGCCTCCGCCTTGCGAGATGCGCTCGACGAATTCTTCCGGCGTCTCGTCCGGTGAGCCCTTCTCGTAGCTCGGGCGGTTGCCGCCGATGACGTTGACCATCTCGTCGATCAGCGCGATCGACAGGATCACGAGACCACCGGCAAAGCCGAGCTGCGGTATCCAGAGGGGAAGCGCGACGACGCCCTGCGCCACATCGTTGAAGCGCCAGGAATCATAGGTCATTTGCAGCGCGTGCCGCGTGAAGTAGAGGATGAAGGCGGTTGCGATCCCGAGCGCGACGATCTCCGCGACCTGCTTGGTCCGTCCGTGCAGCCGTTCCAGCAGCAGGCCGACGCGGATCATCTCGCCGCGCTTGAAGGTGTGGGCGAGGCCGAGAAACGCCATGGCCGCCATGCACCAGGATGCGAAATCGTCTCCGGCCGGGATGTTGAGCGCAAACTGCCGCCCCACCGACATCACCATCATGATGGCGAAGATCGCCACCAGGAAGACGCCGGCCGCAATGCCCGAACCGAGATAGAGCAAATCCAGAGCGCGTCGGACCGGTCCGACAGTCTCTACGTCGTCGCCGTGCCCTGCCACGCGGCCCCCATTCTCATCTTGCGGCGCAATCAAGTCCGGCGATGGCTCGCCGTGCCTGATTATGGCCTCCTGCCAACGTCTGTCTTTGAGACGTTAGACCAACACGATGGGGGTCGCGAAAGCAAGGAGCATGCCGACCTGCGGCAAATTTCCGTTGGATAGGCTCAGCGCGTCTCCAGCCGCAAGCCGTCATAGGCTGGCACCACGCCGGCAGGCAGCGACTGCCTGATCGCCTCGTAGTCGACGTCGGCCGTCATGTTGGTGATGACGGCGCGCTTCGGCTTGAAGCGCTCGATCCAGGACAGTGCGTCGTTGATGCTGAAATGGCTGACATGCTGGGTGTAGCGCAGGCCGTCGACGATCCAGAGATCGAGATTTTCCAGCGCGCCCCAGCTCTCGCGCGGGATGTCGTTGAGGTCGGGCGTGTAGGCGGCGTCGCCGATACGATAGCCGAGCGCGGGAATGTGGCCATGCTGCACGAGGAATGCCGTCATCGTCACGGCGCCCCCCTTCCCCAGGATGGTCTGGCTTTCGCCGGCCTCGATCGAATGCCGGGTCAGGATCGGCGGATAGTCGCTGCCCTCCGGAGAGATGAAGCAATAGGAGAACCGCGCCATGATGTCCTTGGCGGTCGACAGGTTGAAGTAGGTCGGGATCCGCCGGCGCATGTGCATGACGACCGAGCGCAGATCGTCCATGCCGTGGGTCTGGTCGGCGTGCTCGTGCGTCAGGAACACGGCGTCGATGTGGTCGACATTGGTCGAGAGCAATTGCTCGCGCAGGTCCGGCGAGGTGTCGATCACGATCCGCGTGGTGCCGTGCTCGGACTTCCGTTCGACCAGCAATGAGCAGCGCCGGCGGCGGTTCTTCGGATTGCTCGGATCGCAGGCGCCCCAGCCGAGCGCCGGGCGCGGCACGCCGGCGGACGAGCCGCAGCCCAGAATCGTCAGCGTCAGAGTCATGCGGCTTCCAGTCTCAAGCTTTCACCTTGGAGAACAGGCGGAAGAAGTTCTCGGTGGTCTGGCGCGAGATCTCGTCGAACGACACGCCGCGCGTCTCGGCGAGCACTTTGGCCACCTCGACCACATAAGCCGGCTCATTGCGCTTGCCGCGGAACTTGCCCGGCGCAAGATAGGGCGAGTCTGTTTCAACCAGAATACGGTCGGACGGCAATTCGGCCGCAAGCGCGCGCAAGGCCTCCGATTTCTTGAAGGTCAGGATGCCGGTAAATCCAATATAGAGCCCGAGCGACACCGCCTTGAGCGCCAGCTCGCGGCCGCCGGTGTAGCAATGCAGCACGGCGTTAAACGATCCGCGTGCCGCCTCCTCTTCCAGGATACGAGCACAGTCCTCGTCGGCCTCGCGGGTGTGGATCACGAGCGGAAGGCCGGTGGCGCGCGCGGCGGCGATGTGGGCGCGGAACCCCCTCGCCTGCGCCTCAGGCGACCCGTCGTCGTAGAAATAGTCGAGCCCGGCCTCACCAAGGGCGACCACCTTCGGATGCTGGGTCAGCGCAACCAGCTCGTCCGGCGTGATGCCGTCCTCCTCATCCGCGTTGTGCGGATGCGTGCCGACCGAGCAATAGACGTCGTCGAAGCGCTCGGCGATGGCGAGAAGCTGATTGAGCTTCTTCACCCGCGTCGAGATCGTGACCATGCGCGCGAGACCGGCCGCACGGGCGCGCGACACGATCCCGTCGAGATCTTCCGCAAAGTCCGGAAAATCCAGATGGCAGTGACTGTCGACCAACATCGTGACGTCCGCCTACGCCGCAGGTTCGATGTAGCGCGGGAATGCCGGCGTCGGTGCCGGCAGCGTCGAGCCAGCAGCGATCCGTTTGCCGCCGCCCAACATCGCAAAGTTGCGCTCGCCGGCGGGGATGCCGAGGCTGTCGAGCAACAGGTTCGAAGCGGTCGGCATCGCCGGCTGGGCCAGGATCGCGATCTGGCGCACGACTTCGGCGGTGACGTAGAGCACCGTCTTCTGCCTGACAGGATCGGTCTTGGCGAGCGCCCACGGCGCCTCGCCGGCGAAATAGCGGTTGGCCTCCGCGACCACGGCCCAGACGGCGTTGAGCCAGTGGTGGATCTGTTGTGTCGCCATAGCCTCGCGGCTCGCGGCGATCATGCCGTCGGCCATCGCCAGGATCGCCTTGTCGTTGTCGCTGAACTCGCCCGGCTCCGGCAGCACGCCGCCGAGCTGTTTTGCGATCATCGACAGCGAACGCTGCGCGAGATTGCCGAGATCGTTGGCGAGATCGGCATTGATGCGCGCGACGATGGCCTCGTGGTTGTAGTTGCCGTCCTGTCCGAACGGCACCTCGCGCAAGAAGAAATAGCGCATCTGGTCCACGCCATATTGGTCGGCGAGGTTGAAGGGATCGACGACGTTGCCGACCGACTTCGACATCTTCTCGCCCCTGTTGAACAGGAAGCCGTGCGCATAGACGCGCTTCTGCACGGGAATGCCCGCCGACATCAGGAATGCGGGCCAGTACACCGCGTGGAAGCGGATGATGTCCTTGCCGATGATATGCACGTCGGCCGGCCAGTAGCGCCAGTTCTTGTCGCTCTCGTCGGGGAAGCCGACGCCGGTAATGTAGTTGGTCAGTGCATCGACCCAGACATACATCACGTGCTCTTCGTCGCCGGGCACTTTCACGCCCCAGTCGAACGTGGTGCGCGAGATCGAGAGATCGCGCAGGCCGCCCCTCACGAAGCTCACCACCTCGTTGCGGCGCGAGTCCGGGCCGATGAAATCAGGATTGTCCGTGTAGAGCTTGAGCAGCTTGTCCTGATAGGCGGACAGCCGGAAGAAATAGCTCTTCTCCTCGACCCAATCGACCGGCGTGCCCTGCGGCCCGAGGCGCACGCCGTCGTCGTTCAGGCGCGTCTCGTCCTCGGCGTAATAGGCTTCGTCGCGAACCGAATACCAGCCGGCATAGGTGTCGGCGTAGATGTCGCCGTTCGCTTCCATGCGCCGCCAGATCTCCTGGCTGGAGCGGTGGTGCTGCTCTTCGGTGGTGCGGATGAAGCGGTCGAACGACACGTTCAGACGCTCGTCCATCTCCTTGAAGCGGCCGGCGTTGCGAGCGGCGAGTGCGGAGACGGGCATGTTTTCAGCGGCGGCCGTCTGAACCATCTTCTGACCATGCTCGTCGGTGCCGGTCAGGAAGAACACGTCCTTGCCGTCGAGCCGCGCAAAGCGCGCCAGCACGTCGGTCGCGATCGCCTCATAGGCGTGGCCGATATGCGGGCTGCCGTTGTGATAGGCGATCGCGGTCGTGATGTAGAAGACGTTGTCGCGCGCGGCGGCGGCAATTGGTGCTGCGGCTTGCGGAGCTGCGACGGGCTTCGGCGCAGGCGGCGCCACGGGTTTTGCGATCTCAGGTTTGGATATCTCGGGCTTCGAGACCTTGGGCTTCGACACCTTGGGCATCACGGCCTTCGGGGGCGCGGCAACAGGCGCCGTCGCAATGGCAACGGCAGGCGCACTCACACTCGCCTTGGCCACCTTCTTCGCCGGAGCCTTGCTCGTAGCAGGACTCTTGGCTGGCTTTTTGGCTGCCTTCTTCACCGTCTTCTTGGCGACGGCCTGCTTCTTTGCGACTTTCTTGCCAGCCTTCTTCGCCGTCTTCGCAGCGCTCTTCTTCGCGCCCTTCTTGGCGGCCGCCTTCTTGGTCTTCTTGACCTTCTTGGCGGCCTTGCTGGCGCGCGCCTTCACAGCCTTTTTCGTGGCTTTCTTTGCAGCTTTCTTGCTGCCATTGGCTTTGACGGTTTTCTTAGCTCGCGTTGCCACGACGAATTCCTTTTACCGGCTTCTCGAAATTTGGAAACAAACCTGAGTTAGGTCATTGTTTTGCGCATGATCGTCTCGGAAAACCGCTGCGCACTCTTCCGGATCATGCTTCTAGCGCGTTGCGTCCGCCAGCCAGCCGAACACCGAGAAAACCAAGGGCTTTCGCTCCAGATTGTAGGTTTCGGTGTCGCGCGCGGCGCGGACGATCTTTTCCCATACCTCGCCAAGGCGCGCAAGGCGCGGCAGGTTCTGGTTGGCGTTGGCCTCGTCCGCGTGCAGGCGATCGGCGATCCAGCGATCGATGCCGTCGATGAAGGCCGCAAGCGCGACGCGGTCGTTGGTGGGAAGCGAATCGCCGAGCGTGTGCAGCTCGCGCGGATCGACCTCCGGCAGTCGCGCGAGCATCGCCGCCGTGCGTTGCTGCAGTTTCAGCGCATCGCCGCCGAGCAGCGTCAGGGCCCGCGCAACGCTGCCCTCGGAGGCCTCGGCCGCCTCGCGCAGCGCCAGATCGGTCGGCGCAAGGTCAGTAGCCGCGGCGGCTGCGCCGATCACGTCATCGGTTGAAAGCGACCGCAGGCGCAGCTTGCGGCAACGCGACTGGATCGTGGCAAGCACGCGAGCTGGCGCATGGCTCACCAGCAGGAACAGCGATTGTTGCGGCGGTTCCTCGAGGATTTTCAGCAGCGCGTTCGCCGCGTTGGGATTGAGCTCGTCGACGGTGTCGACGATGCAGACACGCCAGCCTTCCGCAGCGGCGGTCGAGCCGAAGAAGCCGATCGTCTCACGCGTCTCGTCGACGGTGATCACCGTGCGCATCACCCCGCGGTCGTTGGCGGTGCGCTCCAGCGTCAGCAGGCCGCCATGCGAGCCGGCGGCGACCTGCCGCGCAATGGCGTCGTCGGGATCGATCGCGAGGCTGTCGGCGCTCTGCACGGCCGGCGCAAGCGGCTGGCCGTGCGCCAGCACGAAGCGCGCCATGCGATAGGCCAGCGTCGCCTTGCCGATGCCTTGCGGCCCGCCGATCAGCCAGGCGTGCGGAATCCGCCCGCTGCGATAGGCCGTCAGCAGCGCCGTCTCGGCCTCGCGATGGCCAAACAGGAGGCTCGTCTCGCGCGGATGCGGAATGGCGCTCTCACGCTCGACCTGACGCGGGCTCATGCTGATATCACCGAGGCGGTCGTGGGAAGCAGACGCTCGCGCAGCGCCGTCCAGACGCGGTCCGCGACCGTATCAGGATCGAAATTGGCATCGATCAGCACGCAGCGCGCGGGCTCTTCCGCCGCGATCTTGCGATAGGCCTCGCGCAGCCCCTGATGGAAGCTGAGCTGCTCGCCCTCGAACCGGTCGGGCGTGCCGGTGCCGCGGCGAACGGCCGCGCGCTGCAGGCCGATCTCGACCGGCAGGTCGAGGATGATGGTGAGGTCCGGCTTGAGGTCGCCGATCGTGACCCGCTGCATCGCATTGATCAGCCCGATCGGGACGCGGCCGAGGCTGCCCTGATAGGCCCGCGTCGAGTCGGCAAAGCGATCGCACAGCACCCAGGCGCCCTGGTTGAGCGCGGGCTGGATCACGGTGCGGACATGGTCGTCGCGCGCCGCGGCAAACAGCAGCGTCTCCGCTTCGGGACCGAGCAGCTTGCCCATCCCCGACAGCACCAGATGGCGCATGATCTCGGCGCCCGGCGATCCGCCCGGCTCGCGCGTGACGAGGATGCGCATCCTCGCCGCCTTGAGGCGATCGGCGAGCTTCTTGATCTGGGTGGACTTGCCGGTCCCCTCGCCGCCCTCAAAGGTGATGAAACGTCCGCGTCCGGACGGTCGCTTTGCCGCGTTGTCACTCATGGTCAGAGCTTCTCGGCGCCCGCGCGGAACATGCCGATCACGAGCTCGCTGGCGCCGTCGATCGCGCGGCGCATCGTCGAGCCCGTCCCGATCGCTTCGGCCGCATAGACCGGCGTCTCCACCGCGATGTTGCCGCTGCGCCAGACCTTGACCACGCCGACCTGCTGGCCAGCCTCGATCGGCGCCCGCACCGGGCCCTTATACACCACGCGGGCGATCAGCTTGTCGCTGCCGTTCTTGTGCACCATCACCTTTACGGGCGTCTTGGCGACAAGCTTCACCGAGCGGGTCTCGCCGCCAAACACCTTTGCGTAGCCGACCGGCTGGTCGGCGGCGATCAGCGTGCGGGTCTCGAAGTTGCGAAAGCCCCATTCCAGCATCTTCTTGGCTTCGGTGGCGCGATCCTCGGGATCTTCCAGCCCGTTGACGACGACGATCAGCCGCGTGCCGTTCTGTACGGCCGAGCCGACCATGCCGTAGCCGCCTTCCTTGGTGTAGCCGGTCTTGAGGCCGTCAGCGCCCTCCATCGAGTTGAGCAGCGGATTGCGGTTGGGCTGGCGGATCTTGTTCCAGGTGTACTCCTTCTCGCCGAACAATTTGTAGAACTCCGGAAAGTCCAGGATGATGTGCCGCGCGAGGATGCCAAGCTCCCGCACAGTCATCTTGTTGCCGGGGTCGGGCAGACCGTTGGAATTGCCGAAGGTCGACTTCGGCATGCCGAGCTCGCGAGCCCGCTTGGTCATGAAGTCGGCGGCGAAAATCCGCTCGTTGCCCGCCATGGCTTCGGCGAGCGCGATGCAGGCGTCATTGCCGCTCTGGATGATCGCGCCATGCAGGAGATCGTCGACCGAGACCTTGCTGTTGATGGCGGCGAACATGGTCGAGCCGCCCGAGGGCGCGCCGCCCTTGCGCCAGGCGTTCTCGCTGATCCGGTACTCGTCGGTGAGCTTGATGTCGCCCTTCTTGATGGCGTTGAAGACGACCTCGGCCGTCATCAGCTTCATCATGCTGGAGGGCGCCCGCAGCTCGTCGGCGTTCTTCTCGAACAGCACGCTGCCGCTGGAGGCCTCGATCAGGATCGCGGTGGGCGCATCGCCGTCGAAGCCGACCTCTTCCGCCTTCTTGGCGCCCTGGACACTCTGGTTGGCCGCATAGAGCGCCCCGCCCCAGCCGATGCCCGCCACCAGGACCGCAGCGATCAGCCCGCGCGCCAGCACTCCGGCAGTGGACCCGGTGTGACGGAGCGGAAAAAGACGAAATGCCATGGCCAAGCCCTGAGAGCGGCGTTCTAACAGTTGGAACCGGGCCGAACAATACGAGGTTGGCGCCGGCCTCCGAGTTTGCATGATTCTCGCGGCGCCCCTATCGTGACGCCTCATCTTTAGCGACCAAACCCCTGAAAAAAGGCGGAAAAGCGATGTCGTCCACCCGTGTGATCAAGGCGAACGGGATCGAGCTGTTCATCCGCGAAGCCGGCCAGGGTCCCCTCGTCGTGCTCTGCCATGGTTGGCCGGAACTGTCCTATTCCTGGCGCCACCAGATCCCGGCCTTGGCGGAGGCCGGGTTTCACGTCGTCGCCCCCGACATGCGTGGCTACGGCGCGAGCGCGGCTCCGGCGGATGTGAGCGCCTACTCCATCTTCGACACCGTGGGCGACGTCGTCGGCCTGGTGCAGGCGCTGGGCGAGACCAGGGCGATGGTGGTCGGCCACGACTGGGGTGCGCCGGTGGCCTGGCACGCGGCACTGTTCCGGCCCGACATCTTCAGCGCAGTGGCGGGCTTGAGCGTGCCGCCGCCGTTCCGCGGCCGCGGCAAGCCGCTCGACCTGCTGCGCCAGGGCGGCGTCACCAATTTCTACTGGCAGTATTTCCAGGCGCCCGGCGTCGCCGAGGCCGAGCTCGAGCGCGACGTCGCCCGCACCATGCGCATCGTACTCGGCGGGCGCGGCCTTGCCGATCCCAGCGCCGCCATGTTCGTGCAGGAGGGCAAGGGCTTTCTCGGCCACGCGACCACCGAGGAGCCGCTGCCCGCCTGGCTCAGCGAGACCGACCTCGCCTACTTCACCGAGACCTTCCGCAAATCGGGCTTCCGCGGCGGGCTGAACTGGTATCGCAACCTCGACCGCAACTGGGAGCTCACGGCGCCCTGGCAGGATGCGCAGATCCATCAGCCCTCCCTCTTCATTGCCGGTTCGAAGGACGCCGTCATCACCGGGCTGATCGGGGCCAAGCGCGTCAACGAGCTCGAGCGCGTGCTGCCCAATCTGACGCGGAAGCTGATCCTCGAGGGCGCCGGCCATTGGGTGCAGCAGGAGCGGCCCGAGGAGGTGAACGCCGCGCTGGTGAAGTTCCTGCGCGAGGCGGCGGCGCGCTAGGCCGCAAGGTCCTTCCGCATCGCGACGTGCGCGGCGCCCAGCGCCCCGGTCTCGGCAAATCCCTGTCGCTGATAAAACCGGCGCGCGCCCTGGTTGGCCGCGAGCACTGAGAGCGTCAGCGCCGAGACGCCCTGCTGCCGCGCGCCCGCTCCGAGCGCCTCGACGATCTTCGTGCCGGCGCCAAGACCGCAATCGCTTGGCAGCAGCGCGATGTCGATGATGTGCCAGCGTTCGCGCGCGCAATGAAGCAGCAGCCGGCCGATCGCGGTTCCGTCACGCGTGACGATCAGAGAAATCGCCTCCGGAAACTGCGTGGCATAGGCGGTCGTCTGGCTGCGGAATTGTTGCGCGACGATCTGCCTGACGATCGGTCCCGACAAGCCCGTCGCGGTGAATTGCGCCGTCCTGACCTGCTCGAAGAGATGGCGGATGAACGAGGCGTCGATCGGGCTCACCGACCGCAACCGCAGAGCCGGATCATCCGGGACAATGTCGAGCGATAGGCCGTCGATCATGGCGTCACGCCGCGCCCGCGCGTTCAGCCGAAGGACGGAAAGATTCCCGCATAGGCGATACACCAGATGATGGCCAGCGTCGGCTGCATGTTGTCGTGGGCCAGCCCTTGCCCGGTCAGCGTGACGGCATTGGGGGCCAAAGTGAGATTGCCGGGCGGCGCGATGAAGCCGTTGAATTGCGGATCGAGCGCAACCATGTTCTGCGCCGTCCCGGGACCCGGCGCGGCGTTCTGTGCGTTGCCGGCCCCGAGCTGCAGGGCATGCGTGTGAATAGCCATCTCGCTCGAAGTCAGGTTGACCGTCGGACTGCCGACGACCTCGCCGATGATGCGATCCTGCAACCCCTGCCCCTGGCCCTGGCTGATCACGACCGAACCGTTCAGATTGGGCAAAGCAAAATTGGTCGTGCCGTTGCCGCCATAGTTGGTCCCGATCAGTGAAAATAACGGGGTGTACTGCTGAATTGGTACGATCTGACCAAGGCACGGAAGCCAGGCATTGTTGAAGCCACCGGTCGCAAAGGGAAACGTGAAGGCCTGGATCTCCCCGACATACGGACTTGACATGGTGTCTCCTCGATACTGAATAAGGATCGATGCGCTGCTAACCAGGCGAAGGGAAGATGCCGTCGCTGCAGATGCAGTAATTGGCAACGACGGTGGGCATCATGTTGTTGTGCCCGACGCTGTTGCCAGCCGGCATCACGCAGGCGGCCATGGTTGCGTAGGGCTCCGCGTTCGCAACCGGCGCATAGCAATTGCCGACCGACGCAGTGGCGAGATGCACGGTTTGTCCGGGCATGGACGTCTCGCCCGTCGCGGTCGACGACACCAGCGCGTGACTGTGGGTCGGCATTTCGGCCTCGACCAGCGTGTGGTTTTCCTCACCCGCGGCCTGGCCCAGCACAAAGACCGGAAAGCCCGTCCCCTGCCCTTGTCCGATCGCAACGCGCCCGCGAAGATCGGGAAGATTGAAGGTGTTGACGCCATCGCCGCCATAGGTGGTGCCGATCACGGTGTAGAGCGCCTGATACGCCGAAATCGACATCGCCTGCCCGTTGCAGGCGAACCACCCATTCGGCACCCGCGGAAAGCCAAACAACCTGATCTCGCCGATAAACGGATCCGCCATTGCACTTGATCCCCTGCCTGGGCGCTCCCTATCCGATCGCGGAATGCGCCGACCCCTAAAATCGATATCAATGGAATGCGGCCGCGAATGTCGCTGCGCGGCCACCTAGTTCCGCGACGGATAAATTCCTTGCGTCGCGATCAGGTAGCTGATGACGAGATAGGGCTGCATGTTGTTGTGGGGCTGCCCTTGGCCTTCGTTCACCAGATTGGTGCCGGTTGCCAACGGCGTGTCGGCGCTGCCGGCCGTGCCGAATATCTTCTTCGGATTGTCGGACGGCAGCGTGTTGGTGCCGAAGATGTTGCCGGCAACCTGAGCACCACGGCCGCTACCCTGTGTCGCAATCGCCTGGATCAGGTGATTGTGACTCGGCAATTGAGAAGCCGTGAGGTTGATCGACATCGAGCCGCTGACCATACCGACTGGATATTGGCCGCCGCCGCCGGACGAGCCGATGATGGCACGGCCGCGAAGATCCGGAAGCGCAAACGTCGTCACGCCGTTGCCGCCGTAATAGGTCCCGAGCAGCGAGAACAGCGCTTGATTGGTCTGGATCGCCAGCAATGCGCCGCTGCAGGGCGCCCAGCCCCTGGGAACGATACTGCCTGCAAAAGGCATAATCTGGCCGAGAACTGGCTGGTACGGCATGACCCCTCCCCGAAATGAACAGGCGCCCCCGTCGTCTCGTCATGCGACGACGACAGTCTTTTAAATCAGAAAATGAACGACAAACAATCTACTCGCCAAGATTGTTAAACAGGCCGCCGCGACAGTCAAGCTCCCGCGCAACCATAAATGCGCTCTCCATCAAATAACTTACTTCTACACGATCACGCTTTTGTTGCCGTGGTGCAACGGCTCGCTGAAAAGTTGTGTCTGGACCGCCGCCTTCGGGCTCACACGCTTGCGTTGTGCACCGCCTCACAGCCAAATGCACGCAACGATATACGTGAAAATTTGCACAATCAGGGATTTCAGGGCGGAGCTCAGCGAAGGGGTCCGCGAAGGGGGGCCGGTGAGTCACGCAATTGCGGTGGCCGTGCCAGGACTGAGCGGGGAATCGGCGATCTCCGCCCGCAATGGCGGAGCCGTGTCCCGGCGCTTGTTGCGGCCCCTCTGGCGTACGGTTCAACGCATCTGCATCGCGGTCGTCCTGATGCTCGGGGCGATGGCCGCAGCGAACGCGGCGTGCAATTTCTCGTCCGCGTCGCCCACTGGCGGCACGATCACTTTCACCGGGACCGGGGCCGGTAACGCGGTCGGGCTCTGCGTGAGCAACGATACGGTCAGGTGGGGTCTCTACGGCTCCTCGAACGGCGCCAATCCAAACATCGATGCCTTCCAGCACTATCCGATGACTGCCGGCGGAACGACCCTCACGAACCTGAACTACACGACAAGCAATGCCACTTACACCCTGGTGCCCGTCAACAACGGGGTCAACAACCAGCACACCGATGAATACGACATCCGGATCAACACGATTTCCGGAAGCGGCACCGATACGATCACCCTCTGGTACACCAGCAGCTGCTCGCAGAGTGCGCCTTGCAACTCCGGTGTTCATCTCACCGACACCTCATTCACGATCACGGTCAATCTGCCCAACCCGCCGACCGTGACCTCGATATCGCCGACGTCAGGTCCAACGACCGGCGGCACAAGCGTGATCATCACGGGCACCAATCTGAACGGCGCCAGCGCCGTGAAATTCGGCGCCAACAATGCAACCGGCGTCACCGTCAATTCCAGTACGCAGATTACGGCGACCTCGCCGGCCGGCTCCGCGGGCATTGTCGATGTCACGGTCACGACGTCGGTCGCAACGTCGGCGACATCGGCGGCGGACCAGTTCACCTATGTCGCCGCGCCGGCTGTCACGTCGATCGCGCCGACCTCAGGTCCGGCCACGGGCGGCACGTCGGTCGTCATCACCGGCACCAACTTCTCGGGCGCGACGGCCGTGACCTTTGGCGGCGTGGCTGCGACAGGCTTCAATGTCGATTCCGGGACCCAGATCACGGCGACCGCGCCGGCCGGCGCCGGCGTCGTCGACGTCAGGGTGACGACGGTCGGCGGCACGTCGGCGACGTCGGGGGCGGATCAGTTCACCTACATCGCCGCTCCCACCGTCACCTCGATCTCGCCGACCTCGGGACCCACGGCCGGCGGGACCTCGGTGACGATCACCGGCACCAATTTCACCGGCGCCACAGCCGTTAGCTTCGGAGGGACAGCGGCAGGTGGCTTCTCGGTCGTCAACGCGACGACGATCACCGTGGCCTCTCCCGCGGGCACCGGTGCCGTCGACGTCAGGGTCACGACTCCAGGCGGCACGTCGGCGACTTCCGCGGCGGACCAGTTCACCTATTTCGCGGTACCTTCCGTCACGTCGATCTCGCCGACTGCAGGTCCGCAGACCGGCGGCACGAGCGTCATCATCACCGGCACCAATCTGTCGGGTGCTTCGGCGGTGACATTCGGCGCCACGGCGGCGACCGGATTCACCGTCAATTCGTCGACCCAGATCACCGCGACCGCGCCGGCCGGCACCGGTATCGTTGACATCACCGTCACGACACCTGGCGGGACGTCGGCAATCTCGGGGGCAGACCAATTCACCTATGTCGCAGCCCCCACGGTCACCTCGATTTCGCCGACCACGGGTCCGGCTACAGGCGGCACCACGGTGACAATCACCGGCACCAACTTCACTGGTGCGACCGCGGTGACGTTCGGTGCGACGGCCGCGACGGGCTTCAACGTGGATTCTCCCACGCAGATCACCGCGACATCACCGGCCGGGGCCAGCACCGTCGACATCAGGGTGACAACCGCCGGGGGCACCTCGGCGACGTCTGGCGCCGACCAGTTCACCTATGTCGCCACGCCGACGGTCACCTCGATCTCGCCGACCCTCGGCCCGCAGGCCGGTGGCACGTCAGTGGTCATCACCGGCACCAATTTCACCGGAGCAACCGCAGTGACGTTCGGCGCCGCGGCTGCGACAGGCGTCACCGTCAATTCCGCCACCCAGATCACCGCGACCTCGCCGGCCGGGACCGGAGTCGTGGACGTCAAGGTGACGACCACGGGCGGTACATCGGCCGCCTCGGCGGCGGACCAGTTCACCTATTTCGGCACGCCGACGGTGACGTCGATCTCGCCGAACGGCGGTCCGCTAGCCGGCGGCACGTCGGTGACGATCACCGGCACCAATTTTACTGGCGCCACGGCCGTCAGCTTCGGCGGGACAGCGGCAGGTGGCTTCTCGGTCGTCAACGCGACGACGATCACCGTGAACTCTCCCGCTGGGACCGGCACCGTCGATGTCAAAGTCACGACGCCGGGCGGAACGTCGGCCACCTCTGCCGCGGATCAGTTCACCTACGCCGCAACGCCGACAGTGACGTCGGTGTCGCCGAATGCAGGCCCGACGACGGGCGGCACGTCGGTCACCATCACCGGCACCGCGTTCTCAGGCGCGACCGCCGTGAAGTTCGGCACCGTCACGGCCACCGGCTTCACCGTCAATTCGGCGACCTCGATCACGGCGACCTCGCCGCCCGGCGCCGGCGCCGGCACCGTCGATGTCACCGTGACGACGCCCGGAGGGACCTCCCCGACGTCAGCATCGGATCAGTTCAATTACTCGCCGGCGCCCGCCATCACCTCGATCTCACCGACATCCGGCCCGGCAGTCGGCGGCACGTCCATCACGATCACCGGGTCCGGCTTTACCGGCGCCACCGCTGTGAAGTTCGGCGCCAATACGGCGAGCTTCACGGTGAATTCGGCGACGTCGATCACGGCGACCTCAGCGGCCGGCTCCGGCACGGTCGACGTCACGGTGACCACGGTCGGCGGCGCGTCGCCGACCTCGGCCGCAGACCGGTTCACCTATCTGTCCTCGACGACGACGACCGAGGTGACGTCGTCGCAGAATCCGAGCAGCTACGGCCAGTCCGTGACATTCACCGCCAAGGTGCAAAGCCCGGGCGGAACGCCGACCGGAACGGTCACTTTCAACGACGGCGGAACGCCGATCGGAACGTCGGCACTGTCGGCGGGCACTGCGACTTTCGCGACGACCACGCTCGCCGTCGGCAATCACACGATCACCGCGACCTACAGCGGCTCGCCGGCGTTCAACACCTCGACCTCGCCTGCCCTGACCCAGTCGGTGGATATCCCCGCCGACAGCGCCAGGCTGCGCGCGCTTCAGCTCAACGTTACCAAGGTCGTCGCGCAAAGCTCGGGACAGGCCATCTCCGGCGCCATCGACACCGCCATCTCCGAAGGCTTCAGCAATGGCGGACAATACATCACGCCGGGCGGCGGCGGGATGCGGGTCAACTTCGCCGCCGCGCCCGATGGCGACGACGAGCCTCCGGCCGGCCGTTCCATCGATCAGCAGAGCTCCAATGCCTATGCCGGCGACGGACGCTCCGGCAGGACCGGCCGTGCCGGCGGGGCCTCGCGCATCGACGATGCCTTCGCCGCGATCGATCGCGCGGCACCGACCAAGGCACCGCATGCGCGCTTCAAGGAGCAGAAGGACTGGCTGTTCTGGATCGACGTGCGCGGCACCGGAATCGATCGCTGGGGCTCGTCTGGTAACATCGGTCAGGGCGCAACGCAGGCCACGCTCTATGGCCAGCAGATCAATTTGCTGTCGGGCCTGACCTACCGGGCGCGGCCCGACCTGCTGGTTGGCGTCGTCGGTGGCTACGAGAACTTCAGCTACACCCAGACCGACATCAGCGGAAAGCTGAAGGGCGACGGCTGGACCGTCGGCGCCTATATCGGCTGGAAGATCATCCCGACGCTGCGCTACGACGCGGCGGTGACCTATTCCGGCATCGGCTATGACGGCACCGCCGGCACGGCTCAGGGCAATTTCAACGGCAATCGCTGGATGTTCGCGACCGGCTTCACCGGCAGCTACAGCTGGGCCAATTTCAATATCGAGCCGTCGGCCAAGGTCTACGCACTGTGGGAGCGTGAGAACGCCTATACGGACTCGCTCGGCACCTTCCAGGCCGCCCGCACCTTCTCCAGCGGCCGCGCCTCGGCCGGCAACAGGGTCTCCTACCCCGTGCCCTGGCTCGATAGCGTGCTGCTGCTTCCCTATGCAGGCGTCTACGCCGATTACTACTTCACCCAGGACGACGCAGCCGCGATCGTCGCTGCGGGAGGCATCCCGCTGGCGTCAACACCACTGCTCCAGGGCTGGTCGGCGCGCGTCACCGGCGGCATCGGCGCGAGGCTTGCGAGCGGCGCCACGGTCGGCTTCGGCGCCGAGCTCGGCGGCATTGGCGGCAACACGCAGATCTGGACATTCTCGGGACGCGCACGCATCCCGTTCTGATCACCGGATCTCAGCGGCGGGCCTCGACGCTGATTGATTTGCAAGGCTCAGTAGAGGCCGCGGCCGCTCAGGATGCTGCGGGCCTCGGCGGCGCCCTCCGAGCTATAGGCGGCGGACGAGCCGCTCTCGGTCGCATAGCGGCTGTCCTCGTCATAGGACACCTGCCGGGCATTCTGGAGCGCCCGGCCCCGGCTGCGGCTCGAGGCCGACATTTCCGAGGTCGCATTGAGCGAGGCCATGTCGGCGGACGTATTGCCGAGATTGTAGGGCCGCCCCTCCGGCATCGGAACCTCGCCGCGGATGCCGCCACGGCTCGATGACGGCAATTCCGGCACGAAGGGCCTGGCCGAGGCGACCCGGACCATCGAGGGCGACGGCGCCGGGATGCCGGTGCGCAAGGTCGCCATGAGCTGGCGATCGTCGGAGCCCTCGAGCGGCGCCCGGCCGACATATTCGACCCGGACCTTGGCAACGCCATTGCCTTTGAATTCAAGGAGTTCGGCGGCCTTGTTCGAGACGTCGATGAGCCGGTTGCCGTGATAGGGCCCGCGATCATTGACGCGGACGATCAGCGACTTGCCATTCGAGACGTTGGTCACCCGCGCATAGGACGGCATCGGCAGGGTCGGATGCGCCGCGGTCAGCGAACCCATGTCGAACACTTCGCCATTGGCGGTCAGGCGGCCGTGGAAATCGTCGCCATACCAGGACGCCATGCCCTCGGCGCGGTAGTTGACGTCCTCTTCCGGCACGTAGGTCTTGCCGGCCACCACATAGGGCTTGCCGACGCGGTAGGTGCCGCCGCCCTTCGGGACCGGCTCGCCAAAGGCGACAACCCGGGGGCTCGACGACACGCCGTATTTCGGATCGACCCGGCTGGCGAATTTGTTCGAGGAGGCGCAATTGGCGAGCGCGAGGCAGGTCGCGGCCGCCGCAACGACACGCGCGGTCCGCAAAACCGAATCTGACCGTCGGATCCCCATGTGCCCCAAATACCACTTCGCCGGAGGCGTACCCAACCCGCTTTAGTTACGGGGAGTGCCGTCCGGTCATCCAATCCGAGGCGGCCCACCACCGCGTCAGATGCAGTAAGGATAACGCAACCCGAACACGGCGGAAATGGGGAGCCCGCAGCCATCGCTCCGGGATGGTAAACGCGGCGTTCGTTTTCCCCCGTCGATCTACGGAGTGAAGGCGCCTGCTTTGTGCCACTCCTGGACATTCTGTTGCGCCAAATCCTCACTCCACCCCCATTGTCGCGGCACTCACTGGAATTCTTTTGACTGTGCAAGGCCGCCCGCGTTCTCTCGGATGCAAGGGCGGGATTTGGAATTTAACGATGATCGAGACGGTTTCGGCACTGATGGGTCTGGTAAGCGCGGGGATCTTCCTGGCCCATGCGTTTGAAGGTTACCGCACGAGGGCCTGAGGGTACTCGCGCGGGCGGCAAGCATCACCTCTTTCAAGGCGGCACGTTCGGACAGTTTTAATCAATCCGACCGAGCATCGAACACGAGAGCGGCAGGTGTCCCAATAGGTGTCCCATGCGCAGCAACCATGACCTCGTATCCGATGGTTTTCTGGCATTGACCGCAGGCGGTCTGGTGCTGTTGTGCTCGAGCCTCATGGCATTGGCCTTCGCCTGAGCACGACTACGAGTTTCCTCATTTCTAACGACAACTACACCGCGATGCAGCATGCCGTCCGTTTTGGATTGCCCTGCTCTCCTTTAGTTGATTGAATTTCTGCATTCGACGCCTCGACTCATTTCAAGAGGCCATCACCAACGAAGGTGACACAAATGCTTGCCGAGAAATTTTTCCTGGTTCTGGAATCCCTGATCCGCGGCGACCGCACCTACCCCGACGGAAGCCCCCGCATCATCAGCACCTCCCCGCACGTGCCGGTGAAGCTGCCGGGCCAGAAATTACCGGCGTCCCGGAGCGCCGGTCACGCACTCAGCGCAGGCCGAGCAGCGACCGGCGATAGAAGCTCTCGCGGGCTTCGCTGCGGCAGACGAAGCTGCCGTCGAAGCCCTGGCCATAACGCTTCTGGCCCCTCGCGTAGTAGACGCCCTTCCTGAAATCCAGCCAGACCACCTGGTCATGCGGACAATGCCGCTGCGCCTGCGCTTCGTAGCGAAACGGAGTCAGCGGCGTGGCCGATGCCCCGCCGATGCCGGCACCAAGCATCACCACCGCGACCAGCGCGACACCGCCGGGCCCCTTGAAGCAACTGCGCAACGTCTCGCCTCCCGATCCGGGCCGTCACGCGACGGCCGCTTCCCACGCTAGCACGAAACTGCACGATCCCCGGACAACAGCCAAGAGAGGCGCTATCCGAACCAGCCGGGTGCGTCTCGCGTCTTCCACCGGCCATCTTGCCGGGTTACATGAAAGCGAGATCGTCTCCGCGCGCGAGGATGCTGCCTGAATGTCGGTTGAGCCTGAGCCAAGGACCGGATCCCGTTCGCCCTCGCCGCGCCTCGGCGTGCTGCCGATGATCATCTTCGGCTCGCGATGGCTGCAATTGCCGCTCTATCTCGGACTGATCGTGGCGCAATGCGTCTACATCGTGCTGTTTCTCAAGGAGCTCTGGCACCTCTCCTGGCACGCGATCGATCTCACCGAGCAGCAGATCATGATGAGCGTGCTCGCGCTGATCGACGTCGTGATGATCTCGAACCTGCTCGTGATGGTCATCGTCGGCGGCTACGAGACCTTCGTCTCGCGGCTCGACCTCCAGGGCCATCCGGACGAACCGGAATGGCTGGGCCACGTCAATGCGAGCGTCCTGAAGATCAAGCTCGCCATGGCCATCATCGGCATCTCCTCGATCGCGCTGCTGCGCACCTTCATCGAGGCCGGCAATCTCGGCTCGAACCGCGCCGGCTTCACCGAGACCGGTGTCATGTGGCAGGTGCTGATCCACATCACCTTCATCGTCTCCGCGCTCGGCATCGCCTATGTCGACAAGCTCAGCGACTCCGGAATGCGCAGGCACGCCGAGTGAGATTCGGGATTTGAGCGCCTACTTGTTCGTCTCGAGCTGCTGCAACGCCGCGTGCAGGCATTCCTGGAGCTTGGCTGCGACCTGCTCGCGGGCGATGCCCTTGCCGGCGAGATCACCCGACACCTTGTCCAGGACTTCGTCCATCGTCTGATTCGCCACATTGTCCGTCACCAGCCCCGTCGCGTAGCTGGCCGCTGCATCCCCGGTGAGGCCCAGCTGGCCGGCCGCCCAGAGCCCGAGCAGCTTGTTGGACCGGGCCGCGGCCTTGAACATGAGCTCCTCGTCGTGGGCGAATTTGGCCTCGAAGCCCTGCTCGCGCTTGTCGAACGTGGTCATGGTCAGCTCCATTGCGTTTCGCGGATGGGATGGACTGGCTAAGAGCGAACGTCTCCGTATTTGGCGTCAGTTGAGGATCATTTGAAGCTTCGTCCCGGAAGGCAAAGCCCGTCAAGCCTGCTTGTGGGCGACCGCAGACAGCACCAGCCCCGCGCCAGCCAGACCGGCCAACATCGCACCGTTTACCATTTGTTAAGCAGACTCAGCGCCGCATGGCCCCGGGGGACACATCAAGAGCTGACACATGAACAGAGAGCTGCGCGAGTTTCGACGACTTGAACGCCTCTGCCTGGAGCAGGCCGCCCTCTCCATGGACCTGACACGAAGCGGACTGCTCAAGGTCGCCGACGATTGCCGCATCGCGGCCGAAGCGATCGAGGCGCAGTCGCCCCGCGGCGGCTTCGCGAGCGCGGTGCAGGCCCTCAAGCTGGCCTTGATTCCCACACGCATTCCCGGCCGACACCGGCACTAGGCGCGGCATCGGCCGGCAAGGTTGATCTCGGACTGGTCTCGGGAGAACGAACGGCGCGGGTCAGCCCTTGGCCGCCGCGGCTTCGCGCGCGAGGCGCTCGGCCTTCAACCGTTCCTTGTTGGCGTAAAACGCCTTCTGCGCCTCTTCATGATCGCGCATGGCCTTTTCGGCCTCGACGCGTCGTGCCGCATCGCGCGCCTGGCGCTGTTCGGGGGTCAGGGGTTTGCGTCGGAAAGAAAGGTCATCAGTCATGCCGAGACAACGCAGGTGACCTAAAAGAGTTCCACCGATCGCCCCGAAACCGCGACCGCAGCCCGGTAAAACCCCACAATATCAGTCAATTAGCGCCATGCGCGACGGGCTGGCCTCGCATTTCGATTTCGCCGTGCTGACGCCGATCCGACACTCGTTCTCAACGATGATCGTGATGCGGAAGGTGTGCCGCATGCCGCAATACTGGCTCGCCGGTTAGTTCGCGTTGCCTTGGGCGGTCGGCTGGGCTAAGCGACAGCCTCTCCGTCAGGAAGGGTGGCCGAGTGGTTTAAGGCACCGGTCTTGAAAACCGGCGTGCCTGCAAGGGCACCGTGGGTTCGAATCCCACCCCTTCCGCCAGCCTTCGCAAACGAGGACTGCACAAGGCTCTCGGCGCCGGAGCGCACAGGGCAAAGGCGGACTCGTTGCCGTTTGCTTCGGCTCGGCAAACCCCCGCTTCCAACCTTCTTCCGAGTCCTCCGAACGCTCCGTCAGCGCAGCCGCAGGCGGTCGCTGATCTCCCCGTCCAGCACGAGGTCATCGCGCGCGCCGAGCAGCCAAAGCTCGTCCGCCTCGACCTGCAGCAACGTGCGTGACCACCACCGCTCGATCATCGCCGCCAGGATCGCCGCTTCGCCGGCATCGAGATCGTCCATCAGATTCCAGAGGCCGACCACGTAGAGATCCGTCGTCGGACGGCCGAGCACGCGCTGCACCGCGTGGAAGAGGTTCACACCGTTGCGCTGCGCGGGGTAGACCCGCAGGTAGAGCCGTCCCCGGTTCACATTCCCCGAGAACAGCCCGCGGATTTCGGCCCTGATGGGTCCGAGCGCGGCCAGGGCCGAGCGACGGGCAGTGTCGATCGCCGGCGGTTCGGAGCCGAGGCCACCGCAGATGGTTGCATGCAGGCGCTCCCGCCGCCTGCCCATCACGTGCCACGCCACCTTGTGCGCAAAGGGAGCCGCCCGCAGCTCCGCATCGAACGCCTGATAGGCCGGCGAGGCCTCGAGTGCATCGGCGGAGACCGGCAGCGCCACCGAGTAGGCCGTTGGGTGACGCCCCATGTCGTAAGAGGTGCCGTCCTTCGTCGCGATCACACTGGGATCGTGGGGAGCGACCAAGGGCAGATGCGCCAAACGGTAGGCATCGTCGAGCATCATGCCTTGCCCGGGTGCGAAATGCGTCCGGCTGCGTTCGTAGGCGAGCGTGTCGTCGGTGCAGAAGATGTCCGCCATGCTTCCTCTTGGGATGCCCGACCATGACAGTGGCGGTCAGACGCATCCAGCTTTTGGCATGGCCGCCTGCTCATCGAAAGCGCGTTCCGCGCAACATGGAAACGACCAGGCAACGCTTCTTTATCCGCGATCTGTCAGGCGCGCGTCAGGCTGGTGCCTTAGCCTGTCGTCCTCATCAATCCGCGATACCGGCGACATCTCCCAGGGCGTCGCTGGTGACGAGGCCCGGTTGGGTTCACCTCCAATCCGGGCCTCGTTTGCGGATGCGCAAAAGAAAAACGGCGCCCCGTGGGAGCGCCGTTCGGAAACGTTGATTGCTGCTTCGGCGTCAGTAGCCGCAGGACGCGCAGCCCATTTGCACCGGCGCATAATAGGAATAGCCCGGCGAGACCATCTCGACGCGCTGGCGCGTGGCGTATTGCGGCGGGATGCGCTCGTACTGGACGCCCGGCGGCGCCACCATCACGGTCTGCGGCACCATCACGGTGCGATACTGCGCCGGCGTGCGATGCGCGACGACGGAGCCCGGCGACACCATCACGGTCTCGTCCACGGTGCGGTACTGCGGCGCGACGTATTGCTGCTGATAGCAGGTCTGGCACGGCGGCGGCGTGTAGCAATTGTAGCAGCCGGCGGAAGCAGCAGTCGTCATGGAAATCGCAGCGACGGCCGTAGAGAAAACAACAGCAAGAGTACGAGACATTATGCGGTGCCCCAGTTGCCCGAAATGGATTTGCGAAGGTCGCCGCAGTATACGCCGCAAAATCCGAACCTGCTGAAGTTCATGGGGACGTCCTTAATGCGAACGGCCGGCTTTCGCCGGCCGTTCAGAACTTGTTGACCATGCGCGCGTGGCGCGCGCGATGCAGCGCTCAGTTCGAGCGTCGCTTCACCTCGCGCACCGCGCCGCGTGCGGCGCTGGTGGTGAGCGCGGCGTAGGCCTGCAGCGCGGTCGAGACGTTGCGCTTGCGGCCGATCGCCTGCCAGGCGGTGTCGCCCTTCGCCTCTTCCGCCGCACGGCGCTTGGCGAGCTCCTCGTCGGAAACCTCCAGCGTGATGCTGCGGTTCGGGATGTCGATCGCGATGATGTCGCCGGTGCGCACGAGACCGATGTTGCCGCCTTCGGCCGCTTCCGGCGAGAGATGGCCGATCGACAGGCCGGACGAGCCGCCGGAGAAGCGGCCGTCGGTGACGAGCGCGCAGGCCTTACCCAAGCCCATCGATTTCAGATAGCTGGTCGGGTACAGCATCTCCTGCATGCCGGGGCCGCCGCGCGGGCCTTCATAGATGATGACCACGACCTCGCCGGCAACGACCTTGCCGCCCAGGATGCCGTCGACCGCCGCGTCCTGGCTTTCGAACACGCGCGCCGGGCCGGAGAATTTCAGGATCGAAGCATCGACGCCGGCGGTCTTCACGATGCAGCCGTCCTGCGCGAGGTTGCCGTAGAGCACGGCGAGACCGCCGTCCTTGCTGAAGGCGTGTTCGAGGTCGCGCACGACGCCCTTCTCGCGGTCGGCGTCGAGCTCGTCATAGCGGCGCTCCTGGCTGAACGCGACTTGCGTCGGGATGCCGCCGGGCGAGGCGCGATAGAAGGTGCGCACCGCCTCGCTCTTGGAGCGCTTGATGTCCCAGCGCTCCAGCGCCTCGTTCATGGTCGGCGCGTGCACAGTCGAGCACGAGGTGTCGATCAGGCCGGCGCGGTCGAGCTCGCCGAGAATGCCCAGGATGCCGCCGGCGCGATGCACGTCCTCGACATGCACGTCGGCGACCGACGGTGCGACCTTGCAGAGCACAGGCACGCGGCGCGACAGCCGGTCGATGTCCTGCATGGTGAACTTCACCTCGCCTTCATGGGCGGCGGCAAGCAGATGCAGCACGGTGTTGGTCGAGCCGCCCATGGCGATGTCGAGCGTCATCGCGTTCTCGAACGCCTTGAAGTTCGCGATGTTGCGCGGCAGCACCGACGCATCGTCCTGCTCGTAATAGCGGCGGACGAGGTCGACGATGGTGTGGCCGGCTTCGACGAAGAGGCGCTTGCGGTCGGCATGGGTGGCGACCACGGTGCCGTTGCCGGGCAGCGCGAGGCCAAGCGCCTCGGTCAGGCAGTTCATGGAATTGGCGGTGAACATGCCCGAGCAGGAGCCGCAGGTCGGGCACGCCGAGCGCTCGATCACCTTGACGTCCTCGTCGCTGACCTTGGAATCGGCCGCGGCGACCATGGCGTCGATGAGATCGACGGCCTTGGTCTTGCCCTGCAGCTTGACCTTGCCGGCTTCCATCGGGCCGCCCGAGACGAACACGGCGGGGATGTTGAGCCGCAGCGCGGCCATCAGCATGCCGGGCGTGATCTTGTCGCAGTTAGAGATGCAGACGAGGCCGTCGGCGCAATGCGCGTTGGCCATGTACTCGACGCTGTCGGCGATCAGCTCGCGCGACGGCAGGCTGTAGAGCATGCCGTCATGGCCCATGGCGATGCCGTCATCGACCGCGATGGTGTTGAATTCCTTGGCGACGCCGCCGGCCTGCTCGATCTCGCGGGCGACGAGCTGGCCGAGGTCCTTGAGGTGGACGTGGCCGGGCACGAACTGGGTGAAGGAGTTGACGACCGCGATGATCGGCTTGCCGAAATCGCCGTCCTTC